>Ga0105049_10000039_pt1 | contig 110282 bp, 92 predicted proteins | sample MAT06_FD_78087 | JGI IMG/M metagenome (GOLD analysis project Ga0105049, IMG submission 78087) | Freshwater microbial communities from Lake Fryxell liftoff mats and glacier meltwater in Antarctica - MAT-06 | ecosystem: Environmental > Aquatic > Freshwater > Ice > Liftoff microbial mat | place...
AAAACCAGGTGATCCAGCCCGAACCCGAGCTTCTCACGCGGCATTTACCGAGAGAACCTCCTGGCGGCCTTCAACACCGTTGGTTCTTGGAATTCAGGCCACTGTGGATTGGTTTCGATCAAGGTAAAATCTGCACAACTGCCACTGCGCGTTTTTTCAAGTGACGCAGTCCTCGTAACTTGCACCGGTTGGGCCTCGAACATCTACTGAAAAGGTTGATGAATATGCCGAAAGTTGTTTTTCGCATTGTTGTATCTGGACTGACGATTTTTGCTTCCGTGATCCTCACGGCATGCAACGTCGGGGGATTTTTCACAAGTCTGCAGGACGATCCGGTTTGGGTAGATCCAAACGCCGCAACCGCTGCTGCTGCCACGGCTGAAGCAGGAGGACCAGGCAAAGGCTTGTACGGGCGCATTTGTGCCGCTTGCCACCTGGGAAGCGGAAAAGGTGTTCCTGGAAATAACATTCCGCCGTTGGCTGGTTCTGCAATGGTACAGGCCGACGCCACAGTGCCAATTCGGATTGTCCTTCATGGTTTCAAAGGACCCATTTTGCGCAATGGCGTAGCAATCAACGGTCAGATGGCTGCGTGGAAAGATCAGCTTAGTGATCAAGAGATTGCAGACGTGTTAACCTACGTGCGTAGCACGTTTGGTAACACTGGAGCAGCCGTGACTGCCGACGAAGTAAAAATAGTCCGCGAAGCCACAGCAGCGCGGATGCAGGCATTTGTCGAAGCTGAATTACAGTAAGATTCCTCTGGTACTTCTTCTCTTTGGAGTTTCAACGCATGGGTGGCATTCTCAAAGTCTTTGACATGTTGGTATGGTTCCCCGAGAACATTTCCACGTTCGGACAGGAACTTGATAATTTGTTCGCCATCATCTATTGGGTGAGCGTGATAATCTTCTTCCTTACGTTCGGCGTAATGGCGTATTTCCTCGTGAAGTATCGCTATCGCCCAGGTAGGAAGGGCTACAACTACCATGGTAACAACATTGTAGAGCTCACGTGGACAATTCTGCCAACAATCTTGTTTGCTTGGATTGGACTGTATTCGGACGATGTTTGGGCACGGACCAAATATTCATCGAAGGTTCCTCAAGCAGACGTTGAGATCCTTTGCCTAGGACGCCAGTTCGGCTGGACGTTCCTGTATCCGGGCGCAGACGGCAAGTTTGGACGCAACGCCTTTACAGACCGCACGGCGCGTAACCTTATGTCTACCACCAACATCTTCGGTATGGATTCTACAAGTGCCGACGGGATGGATGACTTTGTAACCGAAAACCAATTCAGAGTTCCGGTTAACTCTAATGTTGTGATACGGGGCTCATCAATCGATGTATTACACAGCTTTTTCCTTCCGCACGCTCGTGTGAAACAGGATGTTATTCCAGGAACATGGATGGCCATCTGGTTCAATCTGTTTAAGACTGGTGACTATGAACTGGCATGTGCAGAGTTGTGTGGTAGCGGTCATTATTCGATGCGAGCCGAGTATAAGGTTGTTAGCTTAGCTGAATACGACAAGTGGCTCGACACAAAGAACGCGGAAGTCATCGGCGCTCGGCAGCCACAACCTACTCCCACAGCAACGGCCGACACAGCCACCGTTGCTTCCCACTGAAAACAATAACTGCGAACCCGGAGATCAATCCTATGAGTACAACCGCACTTTCCGATGCAGAAACAGCACATGATGATCATGCTCACGAGCACGAACATCATCACGAGCTGCCATGGTATCGTAAGTATGTGTTCTCAACTGACCACAAGGTTATCGCAAAGCAGTTCATGCTTGCGTCTCTCTTCTTTCTTTTTGTTGGCGGTGCCTTTGCGCTCTTCATCCGCTGGCAGCTAGCATATCCAGGCCAGCCTATACCGGTTATTGGTTCGATACTTCCAACAACATGGGTCACAGAACCAGGCAGCGGAATTATCACTCCTGAGTTCTATGCACAGTTGCTTACGATGCACGGTTCGATCATGATCTTCTTCGTGGTCATTCCTCTGGCGTTGGGGATGTTTGGCAATTTCTGTATTCCATTGATGATTGGTACGGATGATATGGCCTTGCCTCGACTCAATATGTGGTCGTTCTGGCTAGTGCCTCCTGCAGGACTCATCATGATGAGCGGTTTCTTTACGCAGACTGGATATGCTGCGGCAGGGTGGACGTCCTATCCGCCCCTTTCAGCAGTAATACAAGTACCGTCGTTTACCGTATCTGGCCAAACACTCTGGCTCATCAGCGTATTCATGGTTGGCTTCTCGTCCATAATGGGTTCACTGAACTACATTACTACGGTGCTGAACAAGCGTGCAAAGGGTATGAAACTCTTTGACATGCCACTAACAGTATGGGGCTTATTCATCACAGCCATTATGGCTATGCTTGGAACGCCAGTTCTAGCTGCAGGACTTGCGATGTTGTTTATGGATAACTTCCTGCATACGAGCTTCTTTCTTCCTGATAATCTTGTTACGAGCTCGAAATATTTTGGTGGTGGGCAACCGATCTTGTTCCAACACGTGTTCTGGTTCTATTCGCACCCTGCTGTATACATCATGATTTTGCCGCTGATGGGTATTGTTAGCGATGTACTTGCAACGTTCTCTCGCAAGCCGATTTATGGGTATAAGGCGATGGTGTTTGCGATTGCAGGTATTGCTTTCCTTGGCTTTATTGTGTGGGGTCACCACATGTTCCAGTCGGGCATGAACCCGTTGCTTGGAACCACCTTTATGCTGTCGACGATTGTGATTGCCGTGCCTTCGTCAATCAAGATCTTTAACTGGCTGGGAACGTTGTGGCGTGGCAATATCAAATTTACTGCGGCCATGATGAATGCGTTGGCCTTTGTTTCGATGTTTATCATCGGTGGACTATCCGGTATCTTCATGGCTTCAGCGCCGGTAGATATCTACATCCACGATACCTACTTCATCGTTGCTCACATTCACTACGTTCTTTTTGGTGGATCGCTGTTCGGGATCTTTGCTGGTATTTATTACTGGTTTCCAAAGATGTTTGGGAAGATGCTCAATGAGTCATGGGGCCGCAAACACTTCTATTGGTCGTTTATAACGTTCAACCTCACATTCTTCCCGATGCACATTCTTGGCCTTGGTGGACACATGCGTCGTATCTACGATCCAAACGTGTATGACTTCCTCAAGGGCCTTGGTCCGATCAACGAATTCATAACGATTAGCGCAATTGCACTTGGCTTCTCGCAGCTCTTCTTCGTTTTCAACATCCTGTATTCGCTAAAATGGGGTAAGAAGGCACCGCGTAATCCTTGGCGAGCAAACACACTTGAGTGGGCGGCACCGGCACATCCAGGTCACGGTAACTTCGACACAGACATTACTGTGTACCGCGGACCGTATGAATACAGCGTAGATGGTCGCGACGTTGATTATTGGCCTCAGTGGGAGCCAGGTGCTTCGATATCGGTACACCATCATACGGTTGCAGTTACTGACGGCAAAGACACTCGTACCTTTGGTGCGCATTAACGGATGAGCGTTGAGAACCATATGAATATGTCGCAGATGAAGACGCTCAACATCGTGAGTGTTGTCCTCTGTGTTATGACGTTTGGTCTCATTGTATGGGGTGGCCACGTAAACACTACACGAAGTGGAATGGCATTTCCTGACTGGCCAACGTCCAACCTATCGCCGATGGTTACCTACGAACCGTCGCAATGGCTCTGGGCAAAAGATACGTTCTGGGAGCATGGTCATCGGCTTTTTGCAAGTGTTGTTGGTGTTGTTACCACTCTAATGCTCATCGTTGCCGTTCGAGTTACACCAAAGTCAAGCCGACCTCATCGAGCCATTGGCGTAGTAATTGGTGTTGTACTCGCTACGATAGTCACGGCGATATTGGGCATGAATTCTATGCCACCTGGTTTCATGGAAACGTTTATGGCTGGGTTAGCCGCCTTGATGATCGGTTTTCTATATAAGGTCATCAAGGCTTCGCCAGATAGCAGACTTGTTTGGCTTGCACTTTCAGCATTTGTTGGTGTGTGTCTTCAGGGGACGTTTGGTGGGTATACCGTACGCCTCAATTTGCCAGACTGGACATCAACAACACATGGTGTGTTAGCTGAAATATTCCTTTTGATCGTTGTTGGAATTGCACTTCTTTCGTCAAAGTCGTGGAACGCTGTTCGTTCACAGCCTTCTGTTAGTCGCAGTACGATGACACTCGTAGCTGCAACGTGGGGACTGACCTTCATCCAGTTCGTTTTGGGAGCTCTAACACGGCACACTGATTCATGGGGCGCGAGTGTTTCGTTTCCACAATGGAGCGATCAGGCGTTCTTCCCATCGGCAGATCTCTGGCAACAATCGCAGGTGGTGATTCACTTTTTGCATCGAACAACAGCGTACGTTGTTGCGCTGCTCGTGATTGCACAATACTTCGTAGTTCGCAAGGACAACGCACCTCGAGACGTTCGTCGTACGGCGCTTGTGGCAGCGATACTCGTCCTAGTTCAAATTCTACTTGGTGCCATGATTCTGTGGACATACCGCGGAGAAATTGTAACAACAATGCATGTAATGACTGGTGTTGCTTTGCTCCTGCTTAACACCATCACAATGTATTCAACGTTCCGCAGGCCCCTTGCCACTTTGCAAGCAGCACAAGTACAGGGGGCACATTGATGGCAATACAAGAGATGGACGCCGCAGTAGTTGACCTAGAACTGGTTGACCAAAAAGCAACCTCAATTGCAAAACATTATTACGAACTAACCAAGCCAGGCATCACCCAAATGGTGGCCTTGAGCACACTAGCGGGGTATTACTTAGCAGTGCCTGGTGACCTTGCAGTATACGCTGCTAGTTCGGCGCATTGGTTCCACTTTCTTGCAACCATGGTTGGCACAATCGCCATCAGTAGTGGTAGTTGCGTTGTGAACCATATCATGGAAAAGGATGCTGACGGTGTCATGAAACGCACAGCAAAGCGCCCACTCCCTGCTGGCATCATCAGCGTATCTCAAGCAACCGTGTTTGCTGTGGTGTTAACTCTTCTTGGTGTTGCATTGTTGGCTACTACTAACATGCTTACCTGTGGATTAGCAATTGCAACGTGGCTCTCGTACGTTGTTGTATACACGCCAATGAAGAGCAAGTCATCACTCGCTGTTTTCGTAGGTGGTATACCCGGCGCTTTGCCCTTTGCGGGCGGTTGGACTGCAGTGCGAGGAACAATAGATCCCATAACACTTGCGCTATTTGCCATTCTCTTCTTTTGGCAGCTTCCACATTTTTATGCGTTATCATGGATGTATCGTGCCGATTACAAGGCAGGGGGCTTTGTTTTGCGTGCTATCAATGATGAGAGTGGAAGAACACTTGGTATTCAAATGATAATAACGAGCCTGCTCACGCTTGCTGCAATCGTTGTCCCAACGATTTTAGGAGCTACGGGTTGGCTGTATCTGGCGGGTTCGGTTGTCCTAGGGTTGTGGCTTACGGCAGAGAGTGCATTGTTCGTTCGCAAGGCAGATGCTTCTGCGGCTAGACGTGTGTTACTGACGTCATACGCAGTACTTATGGGTGTAATCCTACTCATGTTTCTCGATAAACAATGATCAACTAACAGGTGTATAGATGTCTGCAGCATTGAATCTTTCACACGAGCCGGTAACAAAAGTCTTTCATGGCAAAGTTGCTATGTGGGCCTTTCTTGCGTCGGAGCTCATGTTTTTCTCTGGGTTCTTCGGCACATTCATTGTGTTGCGCAACACCAACTATGCTACGTTTGGCGAAGGCTCTGCGCACCTTAGTTGGCCGCTTGCTCTCGTCAACACGTTTATCCTCATCGGAAGCTCACTAACGATGGCGTTGTGCATCTACAACCTCGAGAAGCATAATGTTAAGCTCTTCCGTTTATTCATGGGCCTAACGATAATGGGCGGATTTGGCTTCCTTATCGTGAAGTATATCGAGTATAGCGCTAAGTGGCATGATGGCCTGTTCCCTGGACAAGAGCACCACACCATATTCTTCTCGTTTTATTTCCTCATGACGGGCTTCCACGCGTTGCACGTTGTGGGCGGAATGATTCCAATGGCCTTTATGTTTTTCAAGTCATATACTAAGAAGGGGTATCCTTACCCTGCCAAGGTTGAGACACTCGGACTCTACTGGCACTTTGTTGACCTTATGTGGATCTTCATCTTCCCAGCTCTGTATCTCATGATTCCATATGCCGCTGCCGGCGCTCATCACTGATCACTCAACGGAGAATCTCATCATGAGTAACGACCACGCAAATCCTATACCAGCCTACATGAGAGTGTTTTATGCTTTGTGCATATTCACTATCCTGACCGTAGCTGCTGCCAAGATGCTCCACTTTCCCGAATCGTGGGGAACACCTGGAGATATTTTGCACGTCTCTATAGGTATTGTTATCGCTGTGATCAAGGTGATCAGCGTTATGTACATCTTTATGCACCTGAAGTTCGATCATCCAATGTTGCGCTTCTTTGTATACGTGCCCGTTTTTCTATTCTTCGTGATGAGTTTTACTTTGAACTTTCTTGAGAAGTGGCACTACATACGTTGAGAACTCCTCATTATCAAATCGCCGTTATAGCTATCACGGGAATGATGTCCATGTTTGGTTGCTCTACGGATCGGGCGAAGGAACTACATACGTCTGCCTTTGACAGTTTGCCAACGTTCCGAACCGTTGAACCATTTAGCGGTGTGGACCATAGAGGCAAGCCCCTTCTTTCGTCGGCACTACGTGGACATGTTTGGCTTGGTTCATTCTTCTTTACGCGATGTGAAACTGTGTGCCCAGCTCTGAATACAGTTCAGACGGGGCTTCAGCGCAGCTTTGGTGCATCTGTAAAGTTTGTTTCAATTTCGTCTGACCCTGAGTTTGACACACCTTCGGTAATGGCAGAATATGCTACGAGGTATGGTGCGCGTGATGGTGTGTGGTGGTTTGTAAATCTGCCACAAGATGAAATGATGCGTTTGGCTTCGAGCAGTCTCGGCCTAATTCCACCTGCATCGCCAGACATGCATTCAACCCGATTTGTGTTGGTTGATACGGCGATGCATGTGCGTGGGTATTATGACAGTGCAGACACAGCCGACATGACAAAACTTCGCGCGGCACTTGCAGGAGTAGCGTCATGAATCTAGACTCACTTCCAGCAATCAATGCCTCACTTAATGCTATGAGTACGGTTTTGCTGCTCAATGGATACCGCCTGATCCGAGCAAAACGAATTGAACAACACCGAGCATTTATGATTTCGGCGTTTGTTCTTTCGATGGTTTTTTTGGCATGTTATCTTCTGCACAAATGGCATTTGTGGCAGACCACGGGGTCCTACAATACCAAGTTTGCAGGAGAAGGCATTTGGAAGATTGTGTATTACCTGATTCTCATTCCTCATGTGATTCTTGCTGTTACAATACCAGTATTGGCAACGATTACAATTTCTCGGGGTCTTAAGATGAATGTACTTCGGCACCGTGCGATTGCTCGCATTACTCTGCCGATTTGGTTGTACGTATCAGTGACTGGGGTGATGGTGTATTTCATGTTATACCAATGGTTCCCATCAGTATGAAACGATTTTTCATCGTTCTCGCATCCGTTTTTGCATTTGGAATGGTCATTGTGGAAAACATAGTGGCTTGCCCCGCATGCAAGGATAGTTTTACGAATACAGGATCGTACGGGTCAGTGGGGGACGCCTACTCCTTATCGATTCTGTTCATGTTAGGGGTGCCGTTGTCTATTGTTACTGTTGCAACGATCGTAATAGCAAAACGGCTGCGTCAATTTCCGAATAACATCAATTGATGCATTCAGATGTGATGTAGGTTCATAATCAACGGTATATTTGTAGGTCATTTCACGCTAAGGGTTGCGAATGTTCTCACGCAGGTTCGACATGGGAGTGAAGGTTGGGGGCGCCATAGCTGGTGCTATCGTAGCCGTCGTTTTCGCTGTCGTTTACTTTGGGGTCCGTAATGACGTAGCCGATGTCGGTTATCGTCCAACGCAACCCGTGCCATTCTCGCACAAGCTTCACGCTGGCGAGTTGCAAATAAATTGTCAGTACTGTCACGCCGGCGTGGAGTTATCGGCGCATTCGCCCGTGCCTACAACGCAAACGTGCATGAACTGTCATACGGCGGTAAAATCAGAGAGCCCGCAACTCCAGATCGTGCGCGACTCGTATGAATCGGGTCAGCCAATCGAGTGGGCTCGTATTCATAAAGTACCAGACTATGTGCACTTCAACCACAGCCGTCATATTCGTGCGCAGATCGACTGTAAGAGTTGCCACGGACCGATCGAGCAGATGGGGGTTGTTTCTCAGTTCAAGCCACTGTCCATGGGTTGGTGTCTTGACTGCCACCGTAACCCAGAGTCGCGCATTATTGGTGCACGCCCAATGTCTGGTGTGTTTACAGGCAAACTTCACAACGTGAAAGATTTGCTCGATAGCACGTACGTCTTTACTCCAATCGCAGCACAAGTAGGGAAGTCCACCCCAATCACCGTACCTCAATTCGGTGGCTACGAGTCGGAAATCCCTCCAATTACTGTAGCTGGAATCCCACATCCGAAGAAGGCAGGCATTGGTCCGGAGAATTGTTCTTCGTGCCACTATTGAACTGGTTAACCTCTACCCTCTGACACACACGACAATCCAACAAGGTTCGCATATGTCCGATCGTTCCCTCCACGCTTCCAACAACCCAACCTGGAAGAGCTTTGATGAGCTCGCCGATGGTCCGGTGGAAACAGGTGAGTTCGCACCAGGCACAACGTCTTCTCCAGTCTTTGATTCCTCTGTGAGCAGACGTGGCTTCATGGCTCTAGTGTCTGCCTCCATGGCTCTGACGGCTGCTGCCTGCAGGCGTCCGGAACAGAAGCTCGTTCCGGCAGTTAAATCACGCGAGAACGCAATTCCGGGTATGCCGGTCTATTATGCTTCGGTGTATGCGCATCGCAACGTTGCCTACGGCGCCATTGTTAAGACGCGCGAAGGCCGTCCGATTAAGGTAAAGGGCAACGAGTTGCACGGTAGCAACTGTGGCACTGCTTCTGCGGAGATGCAGGCTTCATTGTTATCGCTCTACGATCCAGATCGTATCCGCCGTCCACGCTACAACACTGGCCAGACGTCCTTCGACGCAGCTGCTACGAAGATTGCAGAAGCAATCACAGTGGCTCAGGCAGCTGGTAAGAAAGTTGCCTTGCTTATAGACGAGCACTGCTCGCCTACGTACACGCAGCTCTTGACGGATTTTGTTGCTGCCGTTCCAAATGCGATGGCTGTAATGATGCCGGCGATTGTATGCGACAATGCAGCCGAAGCTAATCGCGCGATTTTGGGAATTGACGCCGAAATCGTTCCTGACATTTCGAAGTCAACCGTAATCGTTAGCGTAGATTCTGATTTCTTAGGAACAGACAAACTAGCATTGCATCACACGGGCCGGTTTGCATCTCGCCGTACTCCTTCAAAGGGTACGCCTGTAATGTCTCATCTAACGGTTGCAGAAGCGCAATATTCGCTTACGGGCATGAACTCGGACCACCGCGTGCGCCTGCATCCATCTCAGATTGAAGCATTCCTTGCAGTGATTGAGCAGGATGTGGTAGGGGGCTCTGCAATTGGCGGAGATGTAGCAGCAAGCGCAAACGCAGATGCAAAAAAATCGGGTTCAGAAGCTGCTACAAAACTCAAGTCTGCACCGATGGGTGAGGGCCTTGTGCTTACAGGCAGGCATCTTTCACCACGTGCTCATGCAATGGCGATCAGCATCAACAATGCCCTGGGTTGTGTAGGTGCGGGTAAAACAATTGATCCTACAAATGCATTACCGAATTCTGGTTCCAAGAGTAGCAGCATCGACGCAGCAAAACGCGAGATGGAATCAGGAAATGTTCACGCTGTAATTTTCTGTGATGTTAACCCTGAGTATTCATCGGATCGGTCCTTCCGTAATGCGCTTGCCAAGGTGCCCGTTCGTGCGGCACTCAACCTTTACGAAGACGAGACGGCCATGATTTCGATGGTGAGTATCCCATCAACACATTGGCTTGAGTCATGGGGCACGGCAGTGGCGTTCGACGGAACAATTAGCATTCAACAGCCAATGATTGCTCCGATGAGTGAAGGTGTTCCTTCTCTTCAGGACACACTCATCGTAGTTGGTAAAAAAGTTAATCCGGCATTTCTGGGCGAAACAACTACGTATGCGGACTACGTGAAAAGTTGGGTGAATACCAGTGCATTGGCCGGAAGTGCAACAACGTGGAACAAAGCACTTCAAAACGGAGCAATTTCTCGTTCGGCAGCCACCACAGCCAGTGGTAGTGTGAACGTTGCAGGTGGTTCTTCGTTGGCTTCCCATTCAGTTGGTGCGGGCATGACCGTCTTGACGGTTCCGTCGCTTGCACTGTACGATGGGAAATATTCCAATAATGGATGGCTTCAAGAGTTGCCAGATCCGGTAACAAAAATCACATGGGATAACGTTGCACTCATCAGCCCTTCAACTGCTGTTGCAATGGGGCTTGCTGCCAACAAAGAACCAAAGGTTATTGCCAAGGCAAACGAAAAAGTTGTAACAGTAACTACAGAGCATGGTTCCATCGAATTGCCAGTGATAGTGCAACCAGGTATGGCAGACAATGTAATCGTTACACAACTTGGATATGGCCGCAGTGCCGGTGGATCCGTTGGTTTGGGCATCGGCGCAAATGCATATTCGATAACAGCGGGTGTACATTCTTCGGCATATACCGCTGCGAAGTCTGTTAAGGTTGTAGATGGTGCGCGCCACCGAGTTGCAACAACACAGGCGCACCACACACTTTCTGATGGTCACGGAGATCGTCCAGTTGCAAAATCACTTACACTTGGCGACATCAAGGCAAACAATTTTAATGCTGTAAACGAGCACTTCAATGATCAGGGCATGGATGGGAGCATTAAGAAGCCCCTTTCCATCGTACCGGACTATACATACAAGGGGCATCGCTGGGGAATGGTGATTGACATGAGCTCGTGCACTGGTTGCTCCTCATGTATTGTTGCGTGCCAAAGCGAGAACAACATTTCTGTTGTTGGTAAAGAGCAAGTGTTGCTTGGGCGTGAAATGCATTGGATACGTCTTGACAGGTATTACACTGGCGACATGGATGCACCGGGTGCAATCCTTGAGCCGATGCTGTGCCAGCACTGCGAGAACGCTCCGTGTGAGAATGTTTGTCCAGTGGCAGCAACCACGCACTCTCCTGAAGGCCTTAACGAGATGACGTACAACCGTTGTGTAGGTACGCGTTATTGCCTCAACAACTGTCCGTACAAGGTGCGCCGTTTCAACTTCTTGAATTACAACGGAGACCTACAGCAACCAAAGGACCTTGTTTTCAATCCTGACGTAAGCCAGCGTATGCGTGGAGTGATGGAGAAGTGTACATTCTGTGTACAACGTCTACACGAAGCCAAATGGCACGCTCGCGATAATGGAAGAGCACGAGTACTTGATGGCGAGGCAGTTACAGCGTGCCAAGAGGCATGCCCTGCGGGCGCAATTGTCTTCGGTGATATGAACGATCCTAAAAGTCGAGTGTCTGTCAATCGTCAGAGCGAGCGTGGCTTCCGCGTTCTTTCTGATCTCAACGTACGTCCATCAGTAACGTATCTAGCCAAGGTTATTAACGCACCAGTCACAGACGGGAACCCAACATGACGGTGGTCCAAGAACAAGAGAGATTGCAGGCGGCCTTACACAATGAGGAGCCAGTGCGCGAGAGCCTCGTGCTCGGCAACCCGTCGGTACGCGACGTTACTGCGCGCATCGCCAGTATCGTGGAATCAAAGATTACCCTGAAGTACCTAGCCACGCTTGCCGTGACTGGTGGTATGGCCGCATGGGGATTGTTTGCTCTTTATTATACCATTACCACAGGTATTGGGGTATGGGGCTTGAATAATCCAGTTGGCTGGGGATGGGACATTACAAACTTCGTGTTCTGGATTGGAATCGGCCACGCCGGAACCTTGATCTCGGCCATCCTTTTCCTGTTCCGCCAGAAGTGGCGCACGGCAATCAACCGGTCTGCCGAGGCCATGACGATCTTTGCCGTTATCTGTGCACTCACCATGGTGTTGTGTCACACAGGTAGGCCGTGGCTCTTCTACTGGCTGTTGCCATTCCCGAATCAAATGCAGATGTGGATCAACTTCCGATCGCCCCTTGCGTGGGATGTGTTTGCTGTTAACACGTACTTCACGGTGTCTGCGTTGTTCTGGTTTGTAGGACTTATACCAGACCTTGCAACACTTCGCAACTATGTAAAGAGCGACCTTGCAAAAAAGATCTATGGTGTGTTGTCTATGGGTTGGACTGGCTCCACACGCCACTGGCACACGTATGAAATTGCCTACATGATCTTGGCTGGCATTTCTACACCTCTCGTGTTGTCTGTTCACTCGGTGGTTTCTTTTGACTTCACCGTAGGCATTATGCCGGGATGGCACACAACGATCTTTCCTCCGTACTTCGTTGCCGGTGCTATTTTCTCGGGCTTTGCCATGGTGATGACGTTGCTCATTATCACACGCGAAGTGCTGGATCTCAAGCAGTTCATCACGCTGAAACATTTTGAGAACATGAATAAGATCATGCTTGCTACAGGCATGATGGTTGGATATGCCTATGCGATGGAAATGTTCATTGCTTGGTACTCTGGTAGCGACTGGGAGCGATGGATCTTCATCAACCGTGCGATGGGCGATTATGCTTGGGCGTATTGGACCATGGTAACGTGTAATGTTGTTTCGCCACAAGTATTTTGGTTCAAGGCGGCGCGTCGCAACATCCCATTGATGTTTGTGATCTCGATCTTCATCAACATCGGTATGTGGTTTGAGCGATTTACCATCATTGCCACAACTTTGCATCATGACTTCCTCCCAGCGTCATGGGGTTACTACTCACCAACCTGGGTTGAGATATCAATCTTTATTGGAACGTTTGGCATCTTCCTTTCGCTCTTCCTGTTGTTTGCAAAGTTCGTACCGGTAATCGCAATTGCCGAAATCAAGAGTATCCTTCCAGGGGCGCAGCCTAAACATCATCATGATACCCATCATGTAGATGCCGCGGCTCATTGAGTAACGTAATCGAAAAAACGATCAAGGCTGTTTCGTATATGAGTACAATACCCGTCGGCGTAGTAGGAGAATTCATCGAGGTTAACGCGGCGGTTTCGGCCGCAGTAAAACTCCGAGATGCAGGATTCCGCAATTGGGACATCCACACACCGTACCCTGTGCACGGGCTGGATAAAGCCATGGGCGTTAAGCGCTCAATGATTTCCTACTTCTCATTTGTGGGGCTTCTCGGTGGGTTATCAACTGCCGTGGGTCTGCAATTGTGGACAGGTGCCATTGATTACAAGTTGAATATCGGTGGTAAGGGGCTCTTCGACTGGCAGTTCTCTATCCCGATCGATTTCGAGTTGTCGATTCTTGGCACGGCCCTGTTAACCGTAGCTGGGCTCTTCCACCTATGTCGGCTTCCAACATGGTATAATCGTTATCAAGACGACGAATCCTTTAAGAAGGCCACGGACGACACGTTTGTAGTTACCATCGACTCCGATGATGACCGCTTCTCAGCAGAAGGAACACAAGAAATGCTTCGCAAACTTGGTGCAGCCAACGTCCATCTAGTACACGCTACAGCGGAATGATCACGAACCTCAACGGCATCCTCGCATGAACGCACGCAAAATCCCATATCTCATTATTCTCGGTGGCTTGGTAGTTGCAGCTTTTGTTGCACTTGTCTTGGCGGGCAGGATTGCTTGGTTTTCCGAGCAGCCCCCTATAGAATTCCTTCCGAACATGGATCACCAGTTCAAGGCCATCCCACAATCGGGCAACACGTTCTTCAGTGATCGCAAGAGTCTTCGAGATCCTGTAGAGGGCACGGTATCAATCGGTGCAGATCCTTACGAGTTGGGTCCTGGCGATATCGATGCGGCAGAGACGTTGAACGTTGCGCCAGACATGCCCAAAACGGAGTTCGTTATGGCTCGCGGACAGAATCGCTTTAACGTGTTCTGTGCCGCATGTCACAATTATGATGCTAAGAGTCTCTCAAAGCTGGTTCAACGCGGTTCATGGGCAGGCATTCCTGATCTCACGCGTGAACAGAGCGTAGCACTCTCAAACGCACGGATATTCCATATCATCAGTGCTGGACAGAATCTCATGCCGAGTTATGCAGACAAGATCTCCAGGACGGACCGTTGGGCCATTGTCCGCTACCTACGCACGCTGCAAGGCGTTGAGGGAGTGGCAAGCAACGCGCCGGTAGCAACTACACAAGCACAGTAAACGCGAAGAGGAGCAAAACACAATGTCAAATGTCAATCTCGGCTCTACTCCGCTCATCGGCAAGGTTAACACCATCGGAATGGTCTTGGCTGCAGTTGGTGCAATCGGTCTCGGCGCCACGTTTGCACTCAATGGCCAAGAGCGGTTTTTTGCCGACTATCTACTTGGATTCTGGTATTTCGCTGGTATAAGCGTAACAATGATGTTCTTCTCCGCGCTTCAATTTCTTGCGCGTGCCGGCTGGAGTTCAGCACTCAGGCGTGTTGCAGAGAACTTTACGGGGATGGTGCCATACCTCGCCATTGCTTTGATTCCAATCATCTTCAACATCATGTCTCACCATTCGATTTACGAATGGTCTCATGAATCTGCGAAGACAGATGAATTGCTCATCAAGAAGGCGGCCTATCTCAACCCGATTGCCTTTAGCATCCGCATGTTGGTGTACGTGTTGTTTTGGTATGGAATGTATCGCTTTGTTATTGGCAACTCACTTAAGCAAGATGCCTCGTCTACCGACATAACACCAACGCGGAAGAACTGGAAAAGAGCTGCGCCGTGGGTACTTGTCTATGCACTTTCCATTACGTTTGCTTCGTTTGACTTGTTGATGTCTCTCGAACCACATTGGTTCTCTACCATCTGGGGCGTGTATACCTTTGCGGGACACTTTGTAGGTGCTCTTGCGATTGTGACAATCATGACGGTTGCTCTCTACAACAATGGGCATCTGCGCGATTACATCACGCTTGAACATTTCCATGATCTTGGAAAGCTGATGTTTGCGTTCAGTGTCTTTTGGGCATACATCGCATTCTCACAGTACTTCATCATCTGGTATGCAAATCTTCCTGAAGAAACCATCTACTTCACCAATCGCACAACACATGGATGGGAGTACTTTGGCATTGGCTTAGTCCTCACGCATTTCCTCGTTCCGTTTATGGTGCTATTGCGCCAAGATGTAAAGCGCAAAACACAGGTCTTGGTTGCAGCAGCAATCATCATCCTCATTTCGCACTTTATCGATCTTACGTGGATTATCATGCCTGCCGTTGGTCATCACATCCTTAAAGTTGACGGTGTAGTGTTCGGCTGGCAAGAACTCACCGGTTGGTTGTTCTTTGCCGGAATCTTCATGATTTTGGCTGCCCGACGGTATAAGAAGGTCAACGCAGTAGCAATCAATGACCCGCTGCTTTATGAAGCAACAGAATACTCCAGTTGATCACGACTGAATAGCAAAAGAAAAGCCCCGTATCAATCTGGTACGGGGCTTTTTCTTTACCTACCTGGATTGTTCAACTAAATCGTTTGGACACCATTACTAATACAACACCGCTAACGGCACCTAGAACAACTTTGTATGCTAGTTCCGTAAAAATCATCGACATTGGCACTGGCACATTGAGCGTCATTCCCCAGCTTATACCAATTGCCCCAGCAACCATTGCAAACACAAGCGCTCCACGTTGAGCAGCCTGCGAAGTAGAAAGGGTTGTTTGAAGACATGCAAACGCTAGCAGGCCCGCCACGCACAACTCCATAAGGAAATACCAACCTGGGTTTGGCATGTTTGCTTCTGTGAACATCAGAGTGCCAAAAGCAGCCTTAACCTCAGGCGGCGTTGGACAAATCCCCATATAAAAGCCCCAGTCTGCAAGGTACATGAGTCCCGATACGGCAACAACGCCGATTAAGCCACCCTTTAACGTCATAGAACCCCCTTCAAGAAAATGAACGGAATACGGCATTTTTGCGCCGAACTGCTGGTCGAAAACATACGCGAAAAATTGCCAAACAACAATAGTTTAGTGGTGTCTAATCATAACGTGTTCGATTCTCTTCATCGTATCTTTGTGGCTATCTAATTTTGTACGCTTCTCACTCCTTTTAACCCCTCGTATGAATCAGCATTCGTTTGATCTTGTTGTTATTGGCTCTGGTCCTGGTGGCTATGTAGCAGCTGTTCGCGCATCTCAACTCGGCCTTAAGGTGGCTTGTGTTGAACTGGATCGTCTTGGAGGTGTTTGCTTGAATTGGGGATGTATCCCGTCTAAGTCCTTGCTGAAGAATGCCGAATACATGAATTTTCTCAAGCACGCAGACGAATTCGGTTTTGGAATCAAGAACATTGATGTAGACTTCCCAAAGGTTATTTCGCGCTCACGCAATGTTGCCGATAAGATGAGTAACGGCGTTTCCTTCCTTTTTAAGAAGAATAAGATTACGCTAGTTAAGGGGTGGGGAACGATTAAGAATGGGACTACGGTTGAAGTAAAGGGTGAAGATGGAACAGTTACGGACCTGATCACAGCCAAGGCTATTCTGATTGCAACTGGTGCACGTCCGCGTCAGATAACGGGTATTGAGGTAGATCGTGAATTCATTCTCACGTCAACCGAAGCAATGTTGCAACAGAAAACACCTAAGACGATGATCGTTATGGGTGCCGGGGCAATCGGAATTGAGTTTGCATATTTCTATCAGTCGTTTGGAACGTCCGTTACGGTAGTGGAAATGATGGATAGAATCCTGCCCGTAGAAGATGAAGACGTTTCAAAAGAGTTGCGCAAGGCACTTGAACGAGACGGCATGAAGTTCCTGACAGAAGCCAAAGTTCTTTCTGCCAAGAAAAAGGGTAAAGGCGTTGAGGTTGTGATCGAAAAGAAGGACGGAAGCAAGGAAACGCTTACGGCAGATCTTGCACTCAATGCAATTGGGGTTCAAGGTAATATCGAGAACATCGGCCTTGAGAATGCGGGTGTAACAGTTGAGCGAGGATGGATTAAGATTGACAAGTTCATGCGCACCAACGTCCCAACGATTTATGCGATTGGCGATGTTGCTGGTGGACCTTGGCTTGCGCACAAAGCATCAGCAGAAGGCGTTGTAGCAGCTGAGCATATTGCCGGACATCACACAGATGGTGTTGACTATGCGAATATTCCTGGATGCACCTACTGTCAGCCTCAAGTAGCCAGTGTTGGTCTTACAGAAAAGAAAGCCAAAGAAGCTGGGTACACTGTTAAGGTTGGCAAGTTCCCGTTTACAGCCAACGGTAAGGCTCAGGGTATAGGCAAGACACAAGGTTTTGTAAAGCTCGTTTTTGACGCAAAATATGGCGAGCTACTAGGTGCCCACCTGATTGGCCCAGATGTTACCGAAATGATCGGAGAGCTTGGGTTGGCGCGCACGCTGGGTGCTACTGGCCCAACTATTTTCAAGACTATCCATGCGCACCCAACGCTGAGCGAAGCGATTATGGAATCGGCTGCATTGGCCTATGATGAATGCGTAAACCTATAAGTTCATGGAGATTACCGACTGGGGCCTGATTGATTATCACGAGGCATGGCGCCTACAGCGGGAGCTTGTTGAAACGATTGTACATTCGGGTGGGTTAGATACACTCGTGTTGTGCGAACATCCGCCCGTTATCACGTTAGGCAGAACAACCCAAAAAGGGAGTGTTCTCGCGGATCGAGGCAGTCTACACGCACGCCATATCGACGTAGTAGAAATTGACCGCGGCGGTGAGGCCACGGTCCACTCTCCAGGACAGCTTGTTGGCTATCCGATTTTTAATCTCAACAGACATAATCCCGATCTACATTGGTTCTTGCGCACAGTAGAACAATGCGTTATCGATGCCTTGGCGCATTATGGAGTGTCTGGAGGCAGAGTAGACGGTCTCACGGGTGTATGGGTGGGCAACACACGAAAGATCTGCGCAATTGGATTGCATTGTAGCCGTTGGGTTACCTCGCATGGATTTGCCCTGAACGTGAATAATGATCTCGCAATGTTTGATATGATCGTTCCATGCGGGATTCAGGATCGGGGGGTAACGTCGTTGGTTTTGGAGACTGGATCACAGATTGACCTTGCAGATGTGAAAGAACAGGTTGTCTCAGCATTTCGAAATCACTTTCAAAAAAACACATAAGTACTTGGCAAAGAAAGCAGTTAAAAGAAGCGCTTGGCGGAGTGATTATCGTGAAATGCGTCGCTGGCCCTAGTGCCACGCCCCATTCCAGCGTTTTTGAGAGGTACCGACCCCTGTGGATAACCGTGTGGATAACGCTAACAATACGCTGTCTTTGGGAGTTACGTAGACTTCTCAAAAAAGGGATTGACTATTGGCCTCCCCACCTCGTACCTTTGTACTGTTCGTATGCGGGAATAGCTCAGTTGGTAGAGCACAACCTTGCCAAGGTTGGGGTCGCGAGTTCGAGTCTCGTTTCCCGCTCGACGACGCGAGTCGTCACTTCCTCTTTATGCTGCATGCCTTGCCATCTCATTCCCCCCTGATGGCAAGGCATTTTTTTATTCTGAGTAACTTTTCAGAATTCTAAGACACTATACATATGGCGTTTAGCGTCGCTGAACTTGTCGGTTGTAGCAATTGCATCATAAACCATCTCCATTCAACGTATGAGTAATCTTCTTCGCATTGTCGGGCGCTGCACAGGTCTCTTCGTTGTGGCGTTCCTGGGTTTCTCCCAGGCTCTCGAAGCGCGTGTCCCTAAGGGATTTATTTTGCACCAACGGTCAGCAACGTCATTGACGTTTTCGTATGTACCGTTGATTCGCAGATGGGACACCATTGCTTCATCCAACGGCCCTGCAATACGTCCAGTTATTGATGGTGCACGCGTCCGAGCTTCTGCTGATGGTTCTGTTATACAGTGGGTGGTAACTGCAGACGTTATTGTACCGGGACCCCAAAATTTCAAACTCGTTCGCAAGGATGTACGGACGCTAACGCTAGCTTCCTCGCTACCGTTTGCTCTCGAACAAATGGATGATGGAACACGAGCAACTACGCCTCGCCCCTTAACAGAGAGTGTATTGTTTGCCTACGATGGCATTGCAGGTGATAGACACGTTGCACGAGTGAGTATCGTAGTTGCCTCCCGTGAGAAGGGGAGAACCACAATCATTGGTAACGCAGAGATTCAGGTGCAGTTTGATGGAGCTTCTACTCAAACCACAAAAGCGGGCACCAATCTTGACGTAATAGACCCAAGCGCCCCGTGGGTGATCAGGCAACAACCTCGTTTTGCCAAAGGCGAGAATTTACAGGCATTGGAGTCATTCGAAAACATGTTCCGTGTGCCTATCGAAAGAGAAGGCATTTATCGTTTAACGAGTGATCAGCTCAAGAGTGCTGGAATCCCGATCGATGATCAGGCAGCTCGTACTCTTCGAATATTTGGAAGAGGGGGCTTGGAGCTTGCCGAACCAGTTGATTCTGCAAAGTCTAGCGTCCTGCGTGAGCAACCAATTCTGGTGCGCACAAATGGAGACGGTACTATCCGTGAAGTAATATTTTATGCAAGTGGAACAACGGGCTGGAACAGAACTCCCGAGGCGATTGAGCATTACATCCACCACTATGCAACTTCCGCTGCCTATTATCTCACGTATGGGGGAGTGGACGGACTGCGAGCGGCCTCTAGGCCTGGCAGTCAGAATGAAGCAACAGTTCGGCCTGCCACGGTAACTGGTAGGGTCTTTAATGAAGATGAACTTCAGAGTCCATATTCAACGGGCTCAGGCAGGCGTTGGTTTGGTAGGAACGTAGAAAATGGTGGTTCAATTTCGATCAACACTGTGCTACCTGGACTTGTCCGTAGCGGATCAGTGCTCTATAGGTATGTTGTAGCGCATCGAGGAACGTCAACAGGGACGATGACGATTACTGAAAACGGAACATTCGTTGGCCAAAGTTCTATTCGCGCAGTACCCAAATATATGGACGCGTATAGCACATTTGGTCAGTCTACGGTCTCTGCCCAAACCCTTCCGAGTGACGGCCGGAGCGTTTTGAAATTCGCTTATATAAGTTCCGATCGTGCATCAAACGGCATACTTGATTGGTTTGAGATTCATTATCCTCGCCAACTAAATACAAGTGATGGAGAGTTCAGTTTCTGGTCGACTCCAGGCGCAGGTATTCACGAATATGCAATCAATGGTTTCGCAGGTGAGATTTTTGGCTTTGATGTTTCCGATCGGACACGCCCAGTTCTAGTTGAGAACGTCTCGGGGACTGGTTCCATGTTCATTGCTAGAGAGAGCTTCGATTCTGCAACGGTACGATCATATTTCTTGTCGTCTAATCTTAGAAGCACAACGATATCGCGCATCGGATATCCAAACCTACGGACGCAGGCGGGTAGTGCCGGACTCATCGTAGTTACGCACCCATCGCTCAAGGCGTCTGCTCAAAGATTTGCAGACTATAGGTCCAAAGCCTCATCGATTTCAGTAAAGGTTGTAACAACCGACGAGATCTTTGCTGAGTACTCATATGGTATGCAGGATCCTACCGCAATTCGCGACTTCATTGCGATGGCTTACGCTCAATGGAGCCCTACACCGTTTGCAATTTTGTTATGGGGCGATGGGCACTTCGATTATAAAAATATTACTACGTCGCAACCTAATCTGCTCATCCCATTTGAGAGTCTCGACCCTGATGATTCGGACTATGGTCTAGTGACATATACAACGGACGACTTTTTTGTTAGAGTAGCCGGCGCAGATTCTCGTCCAGATTTGGCCATCGGCAGACTTCCCGTTTCCAGCGATGCCATTGGTGACCGTTTAACGGAGAAGATTCGCAACTATGAAACCACAGCTTCGCTGGATGACTGGAGAACTCGTATTACGCTCGTCGCGGATGATGGACAGCAGGGTGACGGATTATCTGACCGCAGCACACACCTTGATCAAAACGAAGTGCTTGCCGACGAATACATCCCTAAGGAATTCCAGGCACGCAAGATCTATATGGTTGAGTATCCAACAGAAAATGTTGCGCGAGGTAGGCGTAAGCCAACAGTATCTCAAGACATGCTCTCTACGATAAATACAACCGGATCGGTGATATTGAATTGGATAGGTCATGGCAACCCGCGCGTCTGGGCACACGAGCAGATTTTTACGCGAGAAACTACTCCGTCGCAGATGTCGAATGTAACCAAGCCGTTCTTTCTTACTGCGGCAACGTGCGACTTCGCGCGTTGGGACATGCCTGAACTCCAATCTGGCGCAGAAGAATTGCTGCTGCTTGATAATGGCGGAGCGATAGGGATTTTTTCAGCTGCCCGTATTGTGTTTTCTGCTGCAAATGCTGCATTAAATGAGGAGTTTTATTCTGATCTTTTCAGTCGCAAAGCAGACGGCACATACCCTACACTTGGTGAGTCGATGTGGAGAGTGAAGCAAAGATTTAATGGGAACAACGATGAGAAGTTCCACATCCTTGCCGATCCAACGATGAAGATTCTTGTACCAGACCGCAAAGTGCGGTTTACATCTATCAATGGAACAGATATCACAACTCCCGGACAGCAAGTGACCGTTGCAGCACTGAGCTCTGTAACAGTGCAGGGAGACATCCTCGGCCCTCTCGACTCTTTGACTGACGTCACGTTTGAAGGTAACGTTACCATTTCATTGTTGGATGCAAGTAGGGCGGTATCAGCCGTGGATAGCGACATTTACAACACCGTTAACACCTTTAAGAAATCGGGCCCTGCATTATATAGAGGATCCTTTCAGATCTCTGGTGGAAAGTTCGTCGCAACGTTTGTAGTGCCAAAGGACATCTCGTTCTCTTCTGAATCGGCAGGTCTCTACGGATATGCCGCTAGTGATGACCTGCGTTTTGCAATGGGTGTTACCAATAGGATCATCGTAGATGGCGTAACAAGTATTAGCGATCCTGAAACAAGTGGCCCTGGCATTAACATTTTCATGGATTCGAGAAAATTCCTTCCTGGAGGATTGGTTAGAATCAATCCAATTCTCATCGTAGATCTTGTGGACGCTACGGGTATCAATACTACTGGAGTTGGTATTGGTCACGACATAAGTGCAACTTTCGATACGGATTTAATGACCGAAATCTTAACACCATCATTTACAACCTCGCTTGAAAATAGCAAGGCAGGAACGGCTGTAAAGCAGATCTTCGGTCTGTTGCCAGGTATGCACACTGTCCGAGTTCAGGCCTGGGACGTCTTTAATAATGTAAGCGAAGCTACTACTACGTTTCGGATAGAAGTGTCGTCTGAAGCTATCCCTGCCGAAGGCCTTTATAACTTCCCGAATCCTTTTTCTGACCGAACAACAATACGTTTCACTCATGCAAGTCCACGTCCATTCGAAGCATCTGTCTTGATCTATGATCTCCAGGGACGTTTATTGTCCGAGCGCCAGATGAAGATTTCAGATATGCAGACGGCTGACATTGAGTGGGACGGACGAGACGATGCGGGTAACCATGCCGGTTCTGGCCTGTATCAAGCGATTGTCCGTCTAACAGATGAGTTTGGTGGAATTAGCTTCATACATGGGAAACTTGCCCTCATTCGTTAACTTTGCAACTTCATTTCGAGACTAGGAGAAAACATGACGCTGATCCGCACTTGTGGGATCTTGATGACAATGATCTTGCTTTCTGCAACCGTATCCTACGGCCAAGCAGGGGGCGCTGCGGTTCCATTTCTTCTCATTAGCCCAGATGCACGTGCTAGTGGTATGGGAGATATTGGAACGGCCATAACGGACGACATCAATGCCGTTTTCTGGAATCCTGGCGGATTGGCCTTTCTTAACTCCTCAAACGCAGTAGCATTGAGTTATTCAAAGTGGTTACCCCAATTCAATGCTGATTTGTTCTATTCGTATGGTTCGTACGGTCAATACGTTGACGCCATTGGTGGTACAATTGCCGGCACGTTCATCTTCATGAATCTTGGCGAGTTCACGAAGACCAATGAAAACGGTCAAGCTCTCGGCAAATTCCGGTCGAACGAATTCAGTATCGGCGTATCATACGGTACAGAAATCTCTCCAGATCTTGGTGCTGGCCTTCAGATAAAGTACATCCAATCAAACCTTGCTCCGGCAAGTGTGGGGCAGTCTGGTGCTGGCACGGGTGTGTCGGCTGCGTTCGACTTAGGTTTTCTCTGGAAACCATCCAAACTCTCGATGTTTGGAGCCAACATGGACAACACGTTTCGTTTTGGGGTAAATCTCCAGAACGTTGGTCCAAAAATGACCTACGACAAAGAATCGGACCCTTTGCCAACGAATCTCCGTCTGGGAGTAGCTGCAAAGCTGGTAGAAGATGAATTCAATGACCTTACGATCTCTGTTGACTTCATGAAGTTGCTTGTTAAGCGCGACTCCTTGGGCTCTGATCCGATTCCGAAATCTTTCATAACGTCATGGGGCGTGGGCGGAATTGAAACTGGTATCGGTCTAGAATACATTTACGACCGTATTGTAGCCTTGCGCGGCGGATTTTTCACAGAGCCAGCAGCTGCAGGTGCACGCCAATATTTCACACTCGGTTCCGGCGTCCGCTATGATGTGTTCAAAGTGGACTTCAGCTACATACTTACGGTACAGGCAAACCACCCTCTTGGGAACACGCTCAGATTTTCTCTTTTGGTTGATTGGGGTTCAGAGGGTTAATCGGCGTTTTCACGGCTTCGTCTTCTACGGTACCACCATATCCAAACTGCTAGCACGAGAAGCCCAGTCATGATCCAGCCGTAGGCTGCGATGTATTGATCAACGTCCCTCCAGCGGCTACCAACATTCTCGCCGATAACTAACATCAGTGCGTTCCAAGCCGCAGCACTTATGGTACAATAGAAGAGTGTGCGTGGAAACGGAAGGCGGGCAATTCCTGCAACAAATGAGATAACGGCCCGAGTCCCAGCTAAAAACCTATTGGCAACTATGATTAGGCCATGATACTTGTCGAACCACCGTTCTACCTTTGCAATGCCAGCTCTCGTAATGAACGGTACAAGGGGCGAATCAGCGATCACCTCGCCGTATGTACGTCCTAGCCAATATGCGGTACAAAACCCTGCTGTGGAGCCTAGTGTGGCTACGGCAAGGGTTGGGACAAAGCCAACCACACCAATTCCCACAATCGTTCCAACGAATACCAGCAAGACGTCGCTTGGAGAAGGCGGGAACAAGTTCTCGATATAGGCGATCCCAAAGGTCAAGACCAGGATGCCCCATGGAGGCAAACCCTGAAAGAATGAAATGAGTGTTTCGAGCATATGCCTTCAATTGAATAATGCCGAACCTACGACGAACGATTGGTAATTTGCATGCCATCACATACGAGGAAATGATGAAAGCGTTTAAAAATGAGGTGTATCTCGATTTCACAAAGCCAACAATCGCGGCAAAACAGCGCGCTGCTATAGACTCGGTTCGAAAGAAGTTTGGTAAGGAATATCCGAACATCATTGGCGGTAAAAAAATCGTTACTGCAAATAAGACGGTAAGTGTGAATCCGGCCGAGATAAAGGAAATCATAGGAACGTTCCAAAAATCGGGGGCTGATGATGCCGAAAAGGCAATGAAGGCAGCTCTCAAGGCTTTTGAATCGTGGAAGACCGTGCCGATGAAGCAACGTGCGCAATACCTCTTCAATGCTGCTAATGTGATGCGCAAGCGTCGCCTTGAAATTAACGCCTGGATGATCTCAGAAGTTGGTAAGAACTACCTCGAAGCAGATGCAGATACGTGCGAAGCGATTGACTTCTTAGAGTTCTATGGTCGAGATGCACTGCGTCTTGCCAGACCTCAACCGATTGTTCCACAACCGGGCGAGAAGAATGAACTTGTTTACGTGCCACTCGGCGTGGGTGTGGTGATTCCACCATGGAATTTCCCATTTGCAATTCTCGCAGGGATGTCTGCAGCAGCCATCGTATCAGGCAATACCGTAGTCCTCAAGCCATCAAGCGATTCACCGATGATGGGCTGGCTTTTTGCAGACATCATGAAGGAAGTTGGGCTTCCTGCCGGTGTCCTCAATTATTTTGTTGCCTCAGGTGCGGAAGCAGGGGATTACCTGGTGGGTCATCCAAAGACGCGCTTTATTTCCTTCACGGGATCGATGGAAGTTGGTCTTCATGTGAACGAACTCGCAGCTAAGACCGCACCTGGTCAAATCTGGATTAAACGTGTGGTTGCAGAAATGGGTGGCAAGGACGGCATCGTGGTGGACTCTGAAGCCGACGTGGATGTAGCTGTGGCCGGAACAGTTGCAGCAGCATTTGGATTCCAAGGCCAGAAGTGTTCTGCATGCTCACGTGTGATCGTTGATGCAAAGATCTACGACGAGTTTGTTGCCAAGCTCAAGATCGAAGTTGATAAGATCGCCATTGGAGATCCAAAGGACGACGTGCGCCTCGGCCCCGTTGTGAGTCCACGCGCAGAGAAGACTATACTAGACTACATCGAGGTTGGCAAAACGGAAGGCAAACTCATCTGCGGTGGTAATAAGGTTAAGGGGCTCAATGGCTACTTCATTGAACCAACCGTATTTGTCAACCTCAAGCCTACATCGCGTCTGATGCAAGAAGAGATCTTTGGTCCGGTCCTTGCCATATGTAAGGCAAAGAACTTTGATGATGCAATGGCCATTGCTAACAACACCATCTACGGTCTTACAGGCGCGGTCTATTCCAAGAACGCCAAGAAGATCGCCCGTGCTCGCGAAGAATTCCACTGCGGCAATCTCTACCTTAACCGTAAGTGCACGGGCGCTATGGTTGGTGGACATCCATTTGGTGGATTCAATATGAGCGGAACGGATTCTAAGGCTGGTGGTCATGATTATCTGCTTCTGTTTCTACAAGCCAAATCCATTGCTACAAAGGTTAAGTAGCGAAACGTGCTTATATGAAAACTCTAATTGCTGCTACGATACTATGTATCTCATGTTCATTCTCCTCTGCTCAGGAGTTTGTTCTATTCCAAGGAACTTGGTTCCATGCTGGGTTCATCGATGCCCTTAAGAAAACCTCGTCGTTAGACCAAGCGTATCGTGCAAAACCCCAAGCCGAACCGCTTTGGATTCGAATTGATTCTACGAATCTCAACGGCAAAATAATGGCATCGTTCGATTTTGGAGCGGGGAGCGAGCTCCTCTTCCTTAAGACAACAATTCCCAACGTAGGCCTCAAATGGGCACTTGGAACTGATTCCTCGCCACGCTGGATCGTATCGGTGGACGAACGTCAAGGTACCTATATCGCTCTAACACCAATCGATAGCATGGACAATAAGCCCATCGTCCTCGGCAGATTACCGTCGAAAAATCCAGATCCGATGTTCATCCTCAACCGAATGGTGAATGCCTCTGTCATCAGCGGTACATGGATAGATGAAGGGGGCAAGGTCTCGACGTTTACCAATGGAATGAATGCCAAAATTGGCGAGGTTGGGTTTACCTATCAGATCTCGATTGATTCAAAATCAAACACGGTTACGATAAACGCAACAAGCGGCAAACCTCGTAGCTATGTAGTGCAACGAATGGGAGATGGACTAACTCTTACCCCGTCAAATACAGGTGGCACAACAATGCGCCCCATCGTGCTCAAACGAAAAACGCCATGAGGTGAAGTCCTCATGGCGTTTCGGCCAATAATCTGAGCTTGAATCGTAATGTTCTTAGAGTTTAAGACCAAAAAGACTTCCGAGTGTAGTTGCGCTGCTTTTGAGTGATCCAATCTTGCTCAACACATTTGGGGCTCCCAAGACCAACGCCAGTACTCTTCGTCAAATCTTTGGCGCTCTTCGGCATCGAGACCTGGGCATGGGTTGTTGCTAGAGATACGATAGAATCGAAGAAGTATTTTTTTTACTCTTCGTCCCTTTGATGTGCAAGATAGCTCTGGTGCAGCTTTTGTGCCAACTGGCTAGGCACAATTTGGTATTCTGCAAAAGTTGCATCGTAGGTAGCCTTGCCAGCTGTAAGACTGCGGAGAACCGTAGCGTACTTGTCTAGCTCGGCAATAGGCATGCGACATGCCAGGATTTGATAATGCCCATCAGCATCTACGCCAACTATCTCGGCTCTTCGCAAAGGTAGGTCGCTCATCACATCGCCAACGTGTTCTTCTGGCATGATGATGGTAACGTTAAACACGGGCTCAAGCAATTGAGGATCTGCACCAATGAAAGCTTCTTTAAAAGCCATTCGACCAGCAGTCTTAAAGGCAGCTTCGTTGGAGTCAACCGCATGCATCTTGCCATCGAATACACTCACGCGCACATCGCGCACGTACGAGCCCGTAACAGGGCCTTCCGTCATTTTCTCCATTACGCCCTTCATCACGGCAGGCAGAAACCGGGCCTCAATTACACCACCGACGATACAGTTAAGAAAGACGAGTTTTCCTCCCCATGGAAGGTCCGTTACGTCTGTGCCACGAATGGTAAGTCCCGCAGGGTCTGGCATACCTTCAACCCACGGTTCAACACGTATATGAACCTCAGCAAACTGACCAGAACCACCTGATTGTTTCTTGTGTCGGTACGATGCGTCAACGGCCTTTCGGATTGTCTCTCGGTAAGGAATGCGAGCTGCCTGAAATTCAACGTCGAGCTTGAAACGATGGGTTAGTCTATGCTTAGCAGTTTGCAAATGCATCTCGCCTTGACCATGCAGGATAACCTGGTTGAGCTCACTCGAATGTTCAATGATAAGCGTTGGGTCTTCTTCATGCAGATGATGAAGAGCTAAACCGAGCTTGTCTTCTTCACCCTTTCGGTTCGAAACAACAGCAGTTCTGACACGTGCGTTCGGAAACGTAATCGCTGGTAACACAAGGTTAAATCCCTTGTCGTGCAGTGTGTTGTTAACGTGCGTGTTTTTTAGTTTGACCACTGCTCCTATATCACCTGCCTCAAGACTAGCAACCTCATCACGCTTCTTGCCGTTAACCACATAGAGCTGGCCAAGTCTTTCCGTTACACCTGTTTGTTCGTTCACGAGATCCATACCGTGTTTTACAGTGCCGCTGTATACACGGAAGAACGACATTTCACCAACATTGGGCTCGCTCATCGTCTTAAAAACAAACGCACACGTCCTACCATTGGGGTCGGCAAGAATTTCGCGTCCGTCAATGCTCTCTTTAGGGGGCATTTCAATCGGTGCAGGTACTACCACATCTACAAACGTCATCAAACGCCCCGCGCCCATGTTATTCTTCGCACTCGTACAGAATAGGGGAACGATTTCACGTTTTATGAGTGAGTGTGTTAGTCCCTTGCGCATCTCCTCTTCATCGAGTTCGCCTTTTGCCAGATAGTGGTCCATCAGATTCTCATCGTTCTCGGCAATGATCTCAATGAGGTCGTTGTGAAGCTGGGATGCGCGCTCTTTTTCCGAATCAGGAATCGGTTGTTTTTCTGGCTTCCCGCCAGATGGAGGAAAGATGTAGGCCGTCATCGTTAACACGTCGATGATCGTACTGAAGCCAGTGCCTTCGTTCAATGGGTATTGAACAACAGTTACTTCGCGACCAAATCTATCCTTTGCTTGGTTTACAGTTTGCCAGAAGTTGCTGAAATCATGATCTACTTTGTTGACGACACATATCACAGGTGTGTCAAAAAGTTTTGTGTACTTCCAGATTATTTCAGTGCCCACTTCAACACCGTGATGACTATTTAGTACGATGATTCCCGTATCAACCACTCGTAACGCACTTATTACTTCGCCCACATAATCAACATATCCTGGAGTGTCGATGATATTGATTTTATAATCGCGCCACTCAGCAAACATCACAGAGCCAAAGACCGAAGAAGAGCGCTCGTGTTCAATCTCATGAAAGTCCGATACTGTAGAATGATCTTCCACTGTTCCTCGGCGTGTTATCTCGCCGGATTCAAACAACATGGCCTCGGCAAGAGTAGTTTTTCCCGCTCCTCCGTGGCCTAAAAGGGCAATGTTGCGGATATGATGAGCATCATAGGTCTTCATGGAGATCTCCACGTTGGAAAGTAATGGTCAAAACATACGGAAAATCGAGTAGGACAGTCCTTAGTTTTGTCATGTTACATCTCAGTGATCCTGAAATCTACACGGCGGTTCTTCTGTCTGTCCGCATCCTTGGTACTCTTCACCACTGGCCGGGTTTTTCCAAACCCCTTTGCAGAAAGTCTAGAGGCCGGGATCCCCTTTGAACCAAGGTAGGCGAGAACGGCATCAGCCCGTGTCTGGGAGAGGACGTTGTTGTGGGCGTCCGATTTCGGCTCGTAAGTCAGATTTATCTGTGTCAAAGAAGAGTTTAACCGGATCACAGATCCCACTAAGATGGGTTCCAAATAGAGATCACGTTCGATCACCTCGTATGATTCGACAGTTGGTAGATCTATGTTGTCGCTCACCGGAAAGAAGCCACACGCGTGGCCACCAGTTAGAACCACAGAATACGCACCATTACTTGGCTCGCTTATGGCCGATCCCATGTTCGTGTTCGTGGCGAGATCTTCATATTTGATAGTGACGCCAAGGGGCTCCTTGGTGCGTGCATGGAGCACACGCCCCTTAACAATCACAGGTGCTTCGGGTAAGAGATTTCGGGATGCTGCATCCTGAGGAAGTGTAACACACATGATTCCGTCGTTGAATCCATCACTCGTGTTTACATAAGCGTATTTCCCCGATTGGTGGATGCAGAAATAGGATTCCCATGCTGGTGTGTTGATTGAGGGTCCAAGATTCATGCGCGCAGACCAATTCAACCATGTGTCGTCGAGCCGCTTTGACACAAAAATATCGCTGCTGCCATAGCTGTCATGATTGGAGCTGAAGTATAGAGTTTTTCCATCTGCGGCCAGGTACGGACCACCTTCTGTGAGTGGACCGTAGGACTCATCAGCGTTCCGAAAGCTGATGTAAACATCCTTGTCACCCAGGCTTGATCCATAACTGTTGTATGCGCCCCAGAGGAATAACTCATTGCCGTCTTGCAAAACAGCCATTAATCCAAGTCCCTGTGTTGCCTCAGATTCATCGATGAGTACTGATGCGGCCCTCTCCCAATCAAAAACGTGCATCCTTTGCAAACCCTTTCAAGGTTCGCATCAGAAAACTCATTGGCCCAAGACCAGTGAGGGGCTGTGCATCAAACGATTCATGAATCTCGCGCTCGATCTGCCCAAAAGCAGTTGTAGTAAGTGAAACAGCCAAGAGGAATAGGGCAATCGTAGTGTGCATTGAGGCTAGTAGAGATGAATGAAGACTCACAAACGTAGGTTAACACCTATATACATCAGACACTTGCGTACTATTGCAATGTTTTGTATGTTTGCCTTCTTATTCCAGTCGCAACTCAACTGTCCTCGGAGAAGTAGAATGCATCCTAAGGTTAAAAATATTGAATCACTGGCCTCCGCGGAAGCTTACGAGCAGCGTAAAGCCAAGGCCGGCGAGGCATCTCCAGAGATGCCGTCGTTCCGCCCAGGAGACACGGTAAAGATTGCCGTTCGTGTTGTTGAAGGCGAAAAAGAACGCATCCAGAACTTTCAAGGCGTGGTAATCGCTCGCCGCGGCAGTGGAATGAATGAGACGTTCCGTGTTCGTAAGATCTCCAATGGAGTTGGCGTAGAACGCATTTTTCCGGTTCACTCACCAACCATCCAGTCCATGCAAGTGGTAAAGGAAGGCACCGTTCGTCGTGCAAAGTTGTATTACTTGCGCGGAATGAGCGAAAAGAAGATCCGTCAAAAACTGTCGTAGATAATTACGGGGCTTCGGCCCCGTTTTTTTTTGGTGTACCATGGATGTAGCACTTATTACAATCGGCGATGAAGTCCTCATTGGACAAGTCATCAATAGTAACGTTGCCTGGATGGCCGATGCGGTTACGCGCATTGGATGCCACGTAGTAGAGCAATGTACGATTAGCGACAATGCATTGGAGATAGCCACAACAGTCAACCGCCTTCGAGCTGTGGCTGATGCGCTCTTGCTAACGGGGGGCCTAGGTCCTACACATGATGACATTACCAAGCAGGTACTCACGGAATATTTCGACGATGTACTTGTTGAGTCGCCCGAATGGCTTTCCCACCTGCAAGAATGGATGGCTTCGCGAGGTAGGACAGTTACCAATCGCAATGCAGGGCAGGCACTCATGCCCAAGACTGCAACATTGTTGCATAACCCCATTGGTACTGCGCCTGGACTAATGTTTGACCGTGATGGATTGATACTTGTTGCCATGCCGGGCGTTCCTGCTGAAATGAGGGGCATCATGCATGATTATGTAGTGCCACTTTTGCATTCGAAAATCACTCAACGAGATGCAGTGGTTACTGAGTATTATACAATGCTCACTACAGGGATTGCGGAGAGTAGTCTTGCCGACTTGATTGGCAACCCATCGTTATTTCTTGGAACGTCCTCTCTTGCCTTTCTGCCAAATTATCAAGGTGTCCGACTCCGCATAGGCGTAACCGCGGCCACACAATCTGAGAGGGATATAGAGCGCAGCAGACTTGCTTGCGTATTGCAAGAACGAGCCGGACGGTACATCTTTGGTTGCGATGAACAAACACTGGCGATGGTAGTTGGACATCATCTCTTGGAGCGCCAAGAAACTATTTCCGTTGCAGAGTCTTGCACGGGAGGATTATTGGGTGCTGCCCTTACTGATGTTCCGGGAAGTAGTTCTTGGTTTGAAGGTGGAGTTATAACCTATAGCAATGGCGTAAAGGTACGCGAACTCAATGTTTCACTCGATGATCTTAACCGCGCAGGTGCAGTGAGTGAAGAAGTAGCATTTCAACTGGCAACAGGTGTCCGAAAGAAGTTCGGCACTACCTATGGGGTGGGGATAACAGGAGTAGCTGGCCCAGACGGAGGGACTGTAGAAAAACCAGTTGGTACGGTTTGGATTTCTGTTGTTGGTCCCACAACTCATGTAACATTGAAACATCAGTTCGGCGGTGATAGGCGTATCAATCGAGAACGAAGTGTGGGCGCCGCTCTAGGTATGGTATGGAAAATCGTGCGATGACAATCCTCGCAATCGAAACTTCCTGCGATGATACAGCTGCTGCAGTTGTACGAGATGGTGTTGTGTATAGCAATATCATCTCGTCGCAAGACATTCACAATATGTACGGTGGCATTGTTCCTGAGCTTGCTTCCCGTGAACACGTTAAGGGAATTGCGCCAATCGTTACGGCAGCCCTTGAAGAGGCAAATCTGAAAATGTCTGACATAGACGCCATTGCAGTGACGTACGGTCCGGGATTAGCAGGATCTCTTCTCGTAGGTGCACATTTTGCTAAGGGGCTCTCCTTGCGTTATGCTAAGCCCCTTTATCCGATTCATCACATCGAAGCCCACCTCTACTCGGGATATCTAGAAGATCCTTCATTAGAGTTTCCCAGCATTTGTCTTGTAGCAAGCGGTGGACATACGAGTATCTTTCAAGTTCGCGATGGCCATTCCTATTCTGTACTGGGTTCTACCAAGGACGATGCCTCCGGTGAAGCGTTTGACAAGATCGCCAAACTCCTTGGCCTTGGCTATCCTGGTGGTCCACATGTAGACCGCTATGCAGAGCTAGGAAATAAGGCCGCATTCGATTTTCCTCGTGGACTGCTCCGTGAGGCCTCGTACGACTTCTCGTTTAGTGGACTCAAGACGGCAGTTCGCCGTGAAGTTGAAAAGCTTCGGCTGCAAGGGGCTCCGCTGCCACTGGAAGACCTCTGTGCCTCGGCGCAGACGGCAATCGTTGATGTACTCGTTGCAAAGACGATGCGGGCTGTTGACAAAACACAGGCTCGTGCAGTAGTAATCGCTGGGGGAGTAAGTGCAAACTCCGAGCTCCGTAAAACCATGAGCACAGAAGCAAACAAACGTGGAGTTACGTTCGTTGCCCCACGCATGGGGTATTGCGTAGATAATGCAGCGATGATTGGTTTTGTAGCTTCAATGAGGATGAAGGACCAATACCCATTGGATGCAGCTACAGTTTATCCCGACTTTACAATCTCGCCCAAAGCTCTGCGGGCGAGACCATTCTCATAAAACCATGAAGCAGATTACAAGCACGCTTCAACCCTTAAGAGCGCCCTTTACCTCATCAACAACACTTTCGATGGCATTCTCCATCGTCTCTATTGCAGTATCGATAGATTCGCCAATACGTTTGCCGAGTTCATCTGGCGAATTGTTCAATGATGGATAAAGAGGGAACTGACGGCAGAAGTGTTTGACGTCTTCCTTGACCGCCGTGTAGACGTCTTCGTTGCCAATGTTAGTCACAACTCTATCAATTAGACGAGCCATGTGCCGCATGTCGTCCTCATTCAACCCTCTGCTCGTCATGGCTGCCGTGCCAAGACGTATTCCACTTGTTATAAGCGGCGGCTGTGTGTCGTACGGAACTGCATTCTTATTGCACGTAATGCCAGAGACATCTAGGGCGATCTCTGCTTGCTTGCCAGTGACATTTTTATTGCGAAGATCGATGAGCATCAGGTGGTTATCTGTACCTCCCGAAACCACGGCATAGTCCATCTTCATCATCTCGTCTGCCATTGCTGAAGCGTTTCGAATAACTTGCTTGGTGTATTCATCAAATGCATCCGTCATACACTCGCCAAAAGAAACTGCTTTTGCTGCGATCACGTGCATGAGCGGACCACCTTGGATGCCCGGCATAACCATTGAGTCGATGAGTTCACCCATCAGCTTTGTCCGACCACTTTTGGGCGCCACTTTGCCGAATGGATTTTCATGGTTCTTGCCCATTACGATGAGACCTCCACGTGGACCGCGAAGCGTCTTATGCGTAGTGGTTGTAACGATGTCGCAATAGGGAACGGGGCTTTGAAGGCGCCCTCTTGCTATGAGTCCAGCAGGGTGCGCGATATCTGCAAGCAGAAACGCGCCCACCATGTTAGCTATCTCCCGAAACTTTGAGAAATCAATCTCACGTGAGTAGGCACTTGCACCTACCGTGATCATCTTTGGCTTGTGTTGTTTTGCTAGATCTTCAACAACGTTGTAGTCTATGAGCCCCGTTTCCTTATCTAATCCGTAGCCAATGAAGTTGTAGAACATGCCCGAGAAATTCACGGGTGAGCCATGTGTGAGATGTCCACCGTGTGAAAGATCCATGCCTAGCACCGTATCACCTGGCTTGAGGTACGTGAAATAAACAGCCATGTTTGCGCCCGACCCCGAGTGCGGCTGCACGTTTGCGTATTCGGCACCAAAGAGTTTCTTTGCACGATCGATAGCGATGTTTTCTGCAACGTCTACCCACTCGCAACCGCCGTAGTAGCGCTTCCCAGGATAACCTTCAGCATACTTGTTGGTTAGGATGCTACCTTGTGCTTCCATCACGCTTAGCGATGTAAAGTTCTCACTCGCAATCAGCTCAATCTTGTCGCGCTGCCGCTCGTATTCACCTTGAATTGCGTGATAAAGTTCTGGGTCGGTTGTGTGGACGTGAGGGTACATAAGAGAAGTACGAATTACGAAGTACGAATTACGAAGTACGAATTACGAAGTACGAATTACGAAGTACGAAGTACGAATTACGAATTACGAAGCACTAGCAACTAGTAACTTCTTGTAGGTTATCGTATTACAGACATTGGAAGCACGATGAATTCCGTTGACGTGTAGGCACGCAACGTATACGCACCTGACGTTAGGGATTGCGTGGTGATGGTTGTTACTGGAGACGTTAGAGCATTGATGAATGAAAGTTCGAGTACTGCGCCCGAAGCACTAACAGCTTCGATTGTAACCTGTTTGCCCATCCAAGAAATAGGAAGATTCAACAATGCATTATCGCGAACGGGATTTGGCGCGATAAAAACGGATGCATCATTGACTTCCGCAACTGTAGCAACAATTTGATCGCCGCACAATGTTTCGCCGGTAACAGAGTGCACGATGCAAACAAACGGAACGCCACCACCTGCGCCACCTGTTGGATCGGTCCACGTCATAATCCAGAACGGAGTACCTAGAGGGAAACCGAGTGCATCTTCTGTTGACGTTGTGAGTATCGTGATACCTGGTTGGCTGTCTGGGTAAGCCTTGCTGAATCGTACAAACTCTCTGTTACCTTTAAGCGCAGTCGCAAGTGCTGCACCTTCAAGGTAGGTAGCAGGAAGTGGCGACAGGCTAAGTCCTTCCATTGGTACCCCGGGAGCCGCACCGCCAGCCAACGATGTTGGATCAGTGCATGCTAGAAAAGGAATCTTGACCATAGCAACTGCAGCCACCGTATCTGTAGGGCCTGCGATGAAGACGTAGTACCAAAGTCGTGCTTTGCCATCTTTCGCCGTCATGCCTATATCGATGTTGCCCGTACCAAGAGGCATTTGCACGCCAGCATTCAACAACGCCACAAGCCGAGGATTGGCAGCAGCTCCGCCTACGCCTTTTTTAGCGTCGCTGAGGCAGTCTTTGGGTACAAATGGGACCACTGGATTGCCAAGTTGGGCGCTTGCAAGGGCTGGCAATGAAAGGGCAACAAGAAGCGAAAGAAGTATGCGAAGGTTCATATTAGAATCCATGATGAATGATCTGCACAAAATTACATGTTGGATGCCAAAGAAAGCATACGTGGACGTAGCTTTGCAGGCTCCACACGCAATCTACAAAGAAGCATGACCAAGAATGAATGGCTAGAGGTGGCTAGGACAGTAATAGCGTCCCGCCTCATCGATATCATTGAAGAGACCGAACTGGCTCCAAGCGGCAAGGTCACGTATCAGTTTTCGGCTAGGGGCCACGAACTAGGGCAGGCCATACTTGGCCAGCACCTTCGTCAGGGTAAAGACTGCGCAACGGTGTATTACCGGTCCAGGCCGTTTGTGCTGGCAGCCGGCATGACGTTTGAAGAGGCCTTTGCTGGACCTCTTGCGCTTGTAGGAAGTAGAAGTGGGGGTCGCGACATTGGCGTTGTACATCATCTCCCCAACACCCGCGGTGTAACGGTACTGCCAGCCTCAGGTGACGTTGGCGCCCAATACACACCTTGTGTAGGTTGGGCCCAAGCAATAACCTATCGCACGCGTGTAATGGGAAATGAAGATTGGAAGGGGGCTATTGCCGTGGCACTTGGTGGAGACGGGTCTACAGCAACAAATGGTTTCTGGGCCGCGTTGAATATCGCCACCACAGTTAAGCTGCCTATGATCTTTTTTATCGAGGACAATCAATTTGGGATAAGCGTTCCTAGCACGTTCCAAACGCCTGGTGGCAATATTGCTGAGAATCTTGGTGCGTTCCGCAACCTCCGTATTGTTGAAGTAGATGGTACCAACCCAGAAGAGGCCGACAGATTGATCTCCAAAACGATCGATCATGTCCGGTTGAATCAAAGTCCTGCCCTTCTTCGCGTTCGTGTGCCGCGCCTATGCGGTCATAGTGGCGCCGACAACCAATCGTACAAAACGCAAGAACAACGAGATGACGAACAAACCCGAGACCCACTAGCTAAACTTGAAGAATTCTTTGCTCGGAAGAAATACATGGATGCCCAAGCGTGGGCATCCTTCGTGGCATCAATTGAACTCGAAGTTAGGGCTGCCTGCAATGCAGCATTAGCTCAGCCCCAACCCTTGGCTGAAGATGCATTAACAAAGGCATTCAGCGGCGACTCTGTTCCCAAGCATGGTGGGATGATGGGTGATGGTGCCGAGCCCCTTACTTCCATGAGCGTGAAGTTAGAAGACGGACCACGCGTAAACCTCATCGAGGCAGTTAAACGCACACTCGATTACGAGCTCAAGAACAACGAACGTATTGTTGTCTTTGGCGAAGATGTTGGTGTAAAAGGGGGCGTTCATGGAGCTACGGTAGACCTACAAACCCGCCACGGGGCAGATCGTGTATTTGATACGTCGCTCAGTGAAGAAGGTATCATCGGCAGAGCAGTTGGTATGGCCATGGCCGGACTTGTTCCGGTGCCGGAAATTCAATTCCGCAAGTACCTCGACCCTGCAATGGAGCAGATCAACGATGCGGGAACGCTTCGTTGGCGCACAAATGGTGACTTTGCTGTGCCAATGGTGGTGCGCATACCCGTTGGATTTTCGAAGCGTACTGGCGATCCATGGCACAGCGTAAGTGGAGAATCGATCTTTGCTCATACTATTGGCTGGAATGTAGCCATGCCATCCAATGCGCAGGATGCAGTGGGCCTGCTCCGAACAGCCCTTCGTGGTAATGATCCTACATTCTTTTTAGAGCATCGCGCTATTCAGGATACAATGCCTGGGCGTGGAGTGTATCCGGGTGATGATTTTTTGGTTCCATTTGGAGTTGCAAACGTTGTACGAATTGGTACTCGAGCAACCATCGTTACTTGGGGCGAAATGGTTCACCGTGCGAAGTCGGCTGTTGAACTCATTGCTGAAGACATCGAGATCCTTGACCTGCGAACGATAGTTCCGTGGGACCGCCAATCAGTACTAGATTCTGTGAGGAAGACCAACCGTTGTATGGTTTTGCATGAGGACAACATCACGTGTGGATTTGGAGCAGAAATTGTCTCTACGATAGCACAAGATTGCTTCCGATATCTCGATGCTCCCGTAGTGCGTCTTGCGCCACCGGACGTTCCAATCCCCTACAACAAGACAATGATGGACGTCGTGATACCAACCGTTGAACGTGTGGCTGCTGTGTTGCGGGAATTGTTGGCGTATTGACCGCGTTTACGGCACGCCCCAAAGCCAATTCGAATTCGTCGAATGTGCATAGAGGTGTTGTTCTCTACCTAGAACCAGACTGCGTAGAATACATTGCGAGACTTGCTCAACCGGAGGTCATAGCCATGTAGCCGTACAACGAAGGCTGGGTTGGCCTGCTACATCCTTACAGCTCTGGTAACAGCTGCTTTTAAAGAACGGACGATCGTTGCGATCAACCCAGGGATCGGCTGGTGGGGGCTCTCCAGATCAGTGAACATATCATGGTTAGGATACATCAATTAGACCAACACATGTATATGATCGGATTGGATCCAAAGAACGTGGACCCGAGAGAATCTGCAGTTCTGAGGTATCTTTTCTATACATTCTTCGACGATCGATCCAATCAATATAAGATCGATACTAGTGCCGGTGTACGAACCTAGTATTTGACGCCGTGCATGTGTACACACCGCCACAAGGAATATTCCTCGCCGCCGAAAGTCAAGACGCGTAACTCGAATGGATCTGCGGTTTTATCGTAATCCCTGGCTCATGATTCTATAGAGCAGATAGCTAGGCAGAACGTGACACGAGGAACTGGTATCTTCCAACCCTAATGAAAAAACTCGTTCTTAAGAAATCCGAGCTGTCGTCAGCGGGTCGTGCGTATCGTATAGCCTACGAGCAGCTCTTAAATCCTGCTCAATATGCCGCAGTGATGCATGGAGAAGGCCCAGCCCTTGTTCTTGCTGGCGCCGGAACGGGCAAAACACGAACGCTAACGTATCGAGTTGCGCGCTTAGTGGAAGATGGGGTAGACCCAGCGTCGATTTTACTTCTCACGTTTACGCGTAAGGCCGCCACGCAAATGGTACGCCGCTCTGCCACACTACTTGACGGTAGATGCGAACGAGTTGCAGGCGGCACATTTCATTCGTTTGCGTACTCAATCCTAAGAAGATTCGGAATGCCAAGCGAAAACGGTCTACACACGTCAGAGGTATATCTCAAACCTTTAACGGTTCTCGATCAGGCTGATGCAGAAGACGTCATGAATCTTGTTCGCGGCAAGTTCGATGTATCAAAACTAAAAAGACGATTCCCTCAGAAGAGAACGCTCCAGGCTATGTATAGTAGATCTGTCAACACCGGTACACCACTTGCAGATGTTATCCGTGAAACATTCTCTCAGTTTATTGATGAAACAGAACGAGTAACAGAAGTGATTCGCTCATACTCGGACTACAAACAACGGAATGGACTCTTCGATTATGACGATCTCTTGTTGTATCTGCTAGCCATGACGAAGCACGAGGAGATTGGACCGTCATTGCGCAAGCAATACCGATATGTGATGGTTGATGAGTATCAGGATACAAACCGGTTGCAGCACAATGTAATCTTAGGGCTCTCAGGCAAGGCTGGAAACGTTATGGTTGTTGGTGATGATGCCCAAAGTATCTATGCATTTCGCGGAGCGGATGTTCGCAATATCCATTCGGTTCCGGATTCGTTTGACGGATGCAAAATCATTCGTCTTGAGCATAATTACCGCAGTACGCAGCCAGTGCTCGACGTCTGTAACAGTATTATTCGTGATGCGCCGGGTATGTTTGAAAAAGAGTTGTACAGCGAGAAGAAGGATGGTGAACAGCCAATGTTGGTGTCTGCCATAAATGAACGACAGCAATCGTCGTTTGTAGTGCAACAGATTTTGGATCTGCGTGAGAATGGAATTCCGCTCACAGAGATTGCAGTATTGTTTCGAAGTGGATTCTTGTCCTTTGATCTCGAAATCGAACTTGGCAAAGCCAACATTCCGTTCAAAAAGTTTGGAGGTATGCGTTTTGCTGAAGCGGCCCATGTAAAGGACCTTCTTGCACGCGTGCGTCTCACCGAAAACCCGCGTGATGTGATATCTTGGTATCGCGTGTTGCTTCAGATTCCTGGTGTTGGACAAAAGACCGCGCAGACCGTTATCGATGCAATGCAATCCGAGGCAGACCCGTTGACCAAACCCGAGAATTCCTGGGGCTCGACGGGGAAAGGGGCCTCTGCTCTTGCCGCCGTAGCAACCATGCTAGCCCATGCTAGAAAAATCAGCGATCCGCTTGAACGCTTACGCACTATCGCAGAAAGCTACAGCCCGATTCTAGAAAGAGCCTACGATGACCATCCTAGGCGATGGAAGGATATCGAAACCGTGGTTGGTATTGGTGGACGGTATTCAACGGTTGAAGAGTTCCTCGCCGATATCGCACTTGATCCACCCACCGTCTCAATTGATGGCATCGACGCCGATGATCGTGAATATGAGTTTGTTACGTTGTCAACAATTCATTCAGCCAAGGGGCTTGAGTGGAATTCCGTGTTTCTCATTTGGGTGAATGAAGGAAGACTCCCTTCAGCAAGGAGTGCAGAGAGCGAAGATTCGCTCGAAGAAGAGCGACGGTTACTCTACGTGGCCTGTACCAGAGCTAAGGAGCGCCTTTTCCTTACCTATCCAGCCGTGATGCTGGAATGGCAAAATTCGGATGTTCTAGGACGTCCATGCAGGTTCCTAGATGGGGTCTCCCAAGACCATTTTCCGAAGTTTTACCTCTCTGAAGAGGGGAAATGATGCCGTAATGTAGTTCCGGAACGTCAAAAAGGTATTTGATGAGGCATCAACAACTCTGTGCATACGTGTTTTTTCTTGTTGCTTTCCTTCTAGGTTTGGCCAGCGCAAGCGCGCAAAAGGTATGTGATGCTATCTCAATCGGTCATATCCCACTTACACAAATGACGTCTGAGAGATGGAACGGGATTCAGGGCGGACTATATCCAAATGGATCCAATGAGCGCCCGGCTAAACACGACCTTCTTCTCCAATATCTCTCGCTTGATGTAAAAGCGTGCCGTACTGATGGCAAGGTTGACAATATTGATGGCAGGATCGTGGTCTTGGGCATCGGCGCCTCTAATGCCAGTTCGGCCTTCAACAACATGGAACGACGTTCCTCCGTGGATACTCTCCGAAATAAAACTGTCCGATTCCTCAATGTTGCGCAAAATGGAATCGGCCTTCAGAATGCATCCTCAGCGTCAAGCGAGTATTGGAAGGACGTAGCAGGTTCTGTAGCTACAGGCGGCTATTCATCATACCAAGTACAGATTGCATGGGTGATGTTGGATGACACCGAAAACTCAGATACCGTCTTTCCTCAATCAGCTCAAGAACTTGCCAACAATCTGTTTGAATTGTGCAAGACAATAAAGTTGAAGTTCCCTTCCGTGAAGTTCGTGTATCTATCCAGTCGGCCATATTCGGGATATATCGACCCAACAGAAACTACTCTCGGAATGGGCCTGGTAACTCCTCGTGACTACATCCACGGATGGGCGGTGAAGATGCTCATTGAACGTCAGATCAATGGTCAAGAAGGTTATGCCTTTCATGGTTTAAGTAGTCCGCTTCCTGCATTGTTGTGGTCGTCATATCTATGGGCCGACGGAACAACAGCAAACAGTGATGGCCTCTCGTGGGAGTGTTCCGATTTCGAATCTGATGGCTTCTCACTCACGAAGTCAGGAAGTGGCAAGGCCGGACTTTCCCTCTACATGCGGTTCTCAAAAGACCAAGTCTCCAAGGGCTGGTTCACAAGCCCAACGCCTGTGAGTGCTGCAGCATACAACGGTACAACACCACATACGCGCACTATCGTTTCTGATGGTTTCATCCGCATCACATCAACAGAACGTAAAGTGGTCATTATGAATCTTCAAGGCAAGATCATGTGGTCAACATCAACCGCACACGGTGAGATCAACGTGGCAACATCTACATGGTCGTCGGGCGTGTATGTTGTCCGTACAGGTACGCATACAGAGATGATTGCCCTCCGTTAGTAACCGAACATCACAAGCTGGGTTCTCGTTTATGTTATGAGAACTTACACCCTCCTCCTCGTTGTCCTTGCAAGCACCCAGATCCTGGTTGCACAGAAGGACTGCTCCCGGCCGCCACTAGGGCGTCTGCCGGTTTCCGACATGACGAACTCTACGTGGAATGCAATACGTGGCGGACTCTATCCTGAAGGGCGTGCCGTACCGCCCCCTGATAAGATGTTTGCATATCAAACTATAATCGATGCTGTAGAGCCAAGAGCTCTCGATGGATTGTTACATCCTACTGATGGTAGGATTGTGATGATCGGTGTTGGTGCATCAAATCCACGAACAGAATTCAACGCCTTCGTGGCGTTGGCAAAGTCTGATCCATCGGCTAGCACGAGCCTGATTTTTGCAAACACCTGTGTTGGCGGACAAGGCGTGCAAAAGATGAATCTGCCCACGGACTCATACTGGAAAAATGCGTCAAAAGTTCTCGATTCTCTTGGATGTAGTGCTGCTCAAGTACAATTAGCCTGGGTGGAAACGGACAACACACAGGATGCCGACACCACATTTCCCGGCGCTGCTCAGGGTCTTGCCGATGACCTGTTCACACTATGCACAACCATGCGATCGTTTTACCCCAATCTCAAGGTGATTTATTTCTCATCACGTTCCTATGCAGGATACATCGATCCTGCATCAGCGCTTGCGGGCAGGGGGCTTCTATCACCACGCGATTACCTCAATGGTTGGGCCATAAAATTTCTTATCGAACGTCAGATCGTTGGCACAGCAGGATATACCTTTACGGGTGTTACTGCTGATCTACCTGCTCTGATGTGGTGTACAGACAATTGGGCCGATGGCACTACACCAAAGCTTGATGGACTTTTTTGGCATTGTGATGATTTTTCGGGAGATGGACTACACCTCTCACCACTAGGCGAAGAAAAATCAGGCGCACGGATCTATAGGTTTTTTTCAACAGACCCACTTGCACAACGGTGGTATCAAGCCCAACCAACAACCTCAGTTGCGGAATATTCAACGCTTGATAATCCTCGCACGAATTTCATCGTAGGCCCAGTTCTCACAGTAGAAAGTGTATCTCCAGCTATTGCGTCTATCTACAACGTTCAAGGGCAAGTGGCTTGGACGTCTATGATCGAAGGTACGATGCAGATTCCAACATCAGGTTTCACGTCTGGACTCTATCTTGTGCGTGTTGGAGAACGTACCGCAATCTTTCTACGTCCGTGACCGCATGGCAGAAGCCAAAGCTCTTTTTCTCGATAGAGACGGCGTGATCAACCAACGGATCGTTGGTGGTTACGTGCGTACGCGTAGCGAATTCCACATCATCGGTGGGGTTATTCCCATCATGCGTATGGCTCACGAACGCGGCTACTTGCTCATCGTGATTAGTAACCAACAGGGCGTTGGTAAGGGGCTCATGACATTTGCTGAATTAGAAGATGTTCATGCGTATATGCAGGAATTGCTGAGCCGTGAACTTGGAAGGGGGCTAGACGAAATTAGGGTGTGCACAGACCTTGATTCTGCCAAAAGCCCCCGTCGGAAGCCAGCTCCAGGCATGCTCCTAGAAGCAATTGCCGAATATGATATTGATCCAAAATGTAGCTGGTTTCTTGGTGATTCAATTACAGATGCTCAGGCAGGGATGGCTTGTGGAGTAAATACAGCCCTTATTGGCGAATTCAAGAGCTGGGAAGCTCAGATTGTCGCCCCGTCACATAATATCGCCCTCGAGGCCCTTAATTCGGTTCTATAGATCGTTGTTTCATAAAATGACGCATAGTCATGGATATGACCGATATTTAATATTATGACTATTGCATATTAACTGACTAGCGGTCATATTTGTATTACGTGTACGGCATAATCCTAAACATTGTCTCCGTTTGACCGACCGAAAGGTATAATTCCATGAAGGTTTTCACCTCAGTATTCATCGTATGCTCACTGTTGTGCACGATGCAGGCACATGCCACAACTAGGCCGTTGAGTCTAGATGAGGCAATTGAGATTGCATTGCGACAGAACAAAAACGTGGCTGTGGCAAAACTCGGGGTGCAAAAAGCTGATGCGCAAGTCAACGAAGCAATAGGTAATGCCTTACCATCAGTGAACATTGGCGCTGGATATAGTTACAACATCCAGTTACCAGTTTTCTTCCTGCCAAATCAAGATGGCACGGTATCGCCAGTCCGATTTGGCTTAACCAACGCGTATAACGTGAACGCACAATTACAGCAGATACTTTTTAACAGTGCTGTTTTCACGGGTATTGGAGCATCTCGGATCTACTCCGATGCAGCAAAAGCTCAGCTTGATGCAACGGTTGCGGAAGTTGTAACAGAAACGAAGAAGCTCTACTATCAGGCACTTGCTGCACGGGCTTTCGTGAGGGTTGCAACAGCAACATATGACAATGCAGTTGAAACTCAGAAGACGATTTCTGCACTCTTTAACGAGGGGCTTGTTGCAGAATATGATAAGATCAGGTCCGATGTTGCAGTTTCCAACATCTTGCCAGCCGTTGTAGATGCTGAAGCCGGGCAATACAACGCGCTCGCTGCCTTGCAAACGTATTTGTCACTATACCTCACGGATACGTTGATGTTATCACGAGACGGCTTCCCAGAACCAATCGCTCCTCCTACAGAGGACAGCTCGGTTGTACGTGCGATTCGTGAGAACTACGAGCTTAAGGCATTGGCCCTGCAGGTAAGTGTAGCAAAGGAATTTGTAGACATATACAGAAGCGACTTTTTTCCAACACTCGCAGCATTTGGACAGTGGCAGAATCAAGGTCAAAGCGAAACGTTATCAAACTGGTATAGCGCTTCAAGTACGGTTGTGGGTCTCAATTTCTCCATGAATCTATTTAATGGATTTCGAACAACGGCCAAGGTTGAACAAGCAAATGTAGAGTACCTAACAGTTCAGCAGCGCTACGAGCAAATAGCCAATCTTGTAAAGCTTCAGATACGGACGATTGTCAATCAGATTCGATCGTCGAAACTGAGGATCGATGCTCAAAAGACAACTGTTGGTCAAGCGCAACGCGGATTCGATATATCGAAGATTCGCTACACAGAAGGCACCGGCAGTCTGCTCGAGATTAATGATGCAGAAGCAGCACTCGCTCGCGCCCAGGTGAATGAAATAAGTGCTCTGCTCGACTATTACGTGACGCGCGCGGAGTACGAGCGTGCTACTGGTTTGATCGAAGACAGATACCGCCGTATGGTACGATAAGGAGCACATCATGGGTGTACAAGAAAGAAAAGGGCGAGAACGTGAGCAACGAAGGTTAGATATCCTAGAATCAGCTCGACAAGCTTTTGTGAAATATGGTCTCGAACAAACTTCGATGGATCGTATCGCACAAGAAGCTGAACTTGCAAAGGGTACGCTTTACCTGTACTTCCGCAATCGCGACGAGCTACTCATGGCTTTGATAGCCTCTGATTTTGAGCGACTCATCGTTATGATCGAAGACGTCGTGCAAAGTGACTTTGCACCCGAAAGGAAGTTGCTTGCCTCGTTTGGCGCCTTTCATGAGTTCTCTCTAAGGAACGAGTTCTTCTATAAAGTAATGACTCAGCTTGATGTTCGATCATTGTTTATGCATAACGGAGAAAGCGAACCTGTTTGCCATTTCCGAACTGTAAATCAACGTATGATGAATCTCGTTGCGGCCATCGTCAATGAAGGCGTTGTAAAAGGCGTTTTCTATCTAGACCAACCTGTAGAATACGTGGTGGTGCAGATGATCGTAGCGTTGAAGGGTGCCATGGTTGTTTTGCGGAATAATATGCTCCCACCCGAATGGATTATGATTGACGTAGAACATCTTTTGCACAATATCGCGTGTATGCTTATTCGTGGACTTTCCTCACCTCGCGAAGTTCCTTACGGCAAGCATCTCTTTGGAGATCCTAGCAAGCCCCTTTCTTCAGGCATATAAAATGTACCCTTACCACGTTTCAGGAGGTCTCATGCCACTTCGCATTTTTGTTTCTTTACTATTGGCTGCAGCCGTGCTCGCATCCTGCTCAAAGGAATCTAACCTCCCAGTTGAAAAACAGATCGATGCCCTACGAAAAGAACGAGCCGCTATCGACGACAAAATCCGGACGCTTGAGTCAAGCCTCGGATCCAAGACCACGTTGAATAGTGCTCAAGTAGTTACTACAATGACTACTGCAATTGGTCCATTTGTTCACACCATCGACGTAAAGGGGCTTGTAGATAGTAGGTCCACGGTGCAGGTATCGTCTCTCATTGGGGGCCGTATCATCCGCGTTGGTATTGTTACCGGACAGTCGGTAACAAAGGGCCAACTCCTTTTTGAACTTGATGCAGAAGTGGTTCGTAAGGGTCTTAGTGAGGTGAAACTCCAGCTAGACTTTGCACGCATCCTCTACGAGAAGCAAAAGCGCATTTATGAGCAAAAAGCTGGTAGTGAAGTCCAATATCTAACGGCCAAGAATCAAGTGGAGGCACTTGAAAGCCGTTACGAGTCTCTCAATGAGCAATTGACTACGTCGCGGATTGTTTCGCCTATTGCTGGCTTCACAGACAACGTAGGTGCTAAGGTTGGTGAAATGGCAATGCCCGGAATGCCCCTTACAACTATCGTCAACAACTCTGATATGCGGATTGTAGTTGACCTTGCTGAGACCTACATTTCATCAGTTTCGAGTGGCGATCCGGTGAAGGTGATGTTCGGTGATATCAATGATTCGCTCGTCACGAGAATTAGTACTGTATCGCGTACAGTAAATCCGTTGAGTCGCACATTTCGAATTGAAATTCCTGTTCGAACAGTTCCAGCCAATCTCAGACCAAACGCAACGTGCCGTGTTGTGATTACCGATCAGACAATCGCCAATACATTGACGGTGCCTTTGACGGGACTTCTGCGAGACAATGCAGGGCCATATGTGTTTACGCTTGATGCCAAATCGATTGCCCACCGCAAGAATGTTGTAACGGGGCTTACCAGTGGCGGAAACATCGAAATCACGAGTGGCCTTGCTGCTGGTGAACAAATCGTGGTCCGTGGTGCTACTGACATAGCCGACGGTCAACTTGTACGCACTGTAACTAAATAAGACGCTATGCAACACCACAAGTCATTTCCGATAACAGCGTGGGCCGTTGAGAACAAGGTTACGATCTATGTTCTTATGGTCATTATTTCGATCCTTGGTGTAGTAACATACATGAGGCTTCCCAAGGAGCAGTTCCCAGACATCGTGATTCCTACGATTCTAGTTACCACGATCAACGCAGGAACATCGCCTGCAGACGTAGAGACACTCATCTCTCGTCAGATAGAGAAGCAGATCAAATCGATTGCCGATGTAAAGAAAGTCACAAGTTCTAGTATTCAAGATGCGTCCATTGTTGTGGTGGAGTTCACTACGGATATTGAACCAACGGTGGCAAAACAACGTGTTACGGATGCTGTTGATCGTGCACGTGCAGACCTGCCAACAGTATTGACGAAGGAGCCGCAGGTTCAGGAGATTGACTTCTCTGAATTTCCAATTATGAATATCAACATCGCTGGTAATGTTGGCCTCGATGTTCTCAAGAAGTACGCGGATGAACTCCAAGACCGCATAGAATCATTGAAGGAAATTCGCCGAGTTGATGTTATCGGAGCCCTGGAGAAAGAGGTTCGTGTTGACATTGATCCATATCGCCTGCAGGCCTCGAGCTTGAGTATCGATGATGTGTCCCGGGCCATTGCTTCTGAGAATGTCAATATCTCTGGTGGTGAAGTACTCAACGATGGAGTACGGAGAAACCTACAGGTTAGCGGAGAATTTAAAAGCGTCGAACAAATCAAAGGTGTTGTTGTCCGTGGCAATCGGGGTAATACCGCCTATGTAGGCGATGTAGCGAACGTTGTTGAAACAAATAGAGAACAACAGTCATTCGCAAGATTAGACGGCAAAGAGGTTGTCACGCTCGCGGTGCTCAAGAAGGCCGGTGAGAATCTCATCAATGCTTCAGACGAGATTCAGAAACTTGTGAAGGAATATTCAGCAACTAAACTCCCAAAGAATGTCACGATAACAATCACGAATGATCAATCAACGGCAACGCGTATCAACCTTGCTGACCTAATTAATACGATCATCATCGGATTCATACTCGTGACGATCATTCTGATGTTCTTCATGGGAGTTCAGAACGCACTGTTTGTTGGACTCGCTACGCCTCTCTCGTCGTTTATGGCGTTTCTTGTTATGCCAGGACTCGACTTTACGTTCAATGTGGTGGTAACATTTGGATTTTTGCTTGCGTTGGGTATCGTTGTTGACGATGCAATCGTTGTGATTGAGAACACGCACCGACTTCACAAGAACGACAAACTCGATGTAAAAACGGCAACGAAGTATGCGGCCGCGGAAGTGTTTGCACCCGTTGTTGCTGGAACACTTACAACGCTCGCCCCGTTTTTTCCGCTCCTATTCTGGCCTGGCCTCGTTGGTGAGTTCATGGTTTATCTTCCTTCCATCCTAATTATCACACTAACGGCCTCGTTGGTTGTGGCATACATCATGAATCCGGTGTTTGCTGTAGACTTCATGGATAGAAAGCCGGCCATTGTCTCCCGTAGAAAGTTGTTCTTCCTTGGTATCGGTGTTGGAGCCGTACTTGCTCTTTCAATTGTGACCGGTAACACATGGTTAGGTGTGTTGGTAGCATTCAACTTCGTTTTCTGGTGGGTCAACAGGATATATATCACGCCAAAACTCATCAAGCCATTTCAAGAAAATGGGCTCCCTTGGCTGATGGATCTCTATCGTGGAACGCTGCGTTGGTCACTAAAGGGTTATCGTCCTATCGGCATCATCGTTGGTATGGGGATGTTGTTCTTTGTCACAATTGGGTTGATGGTTGTTGCCGGACCTGAGGTAGTGTTCTTCCCGTCGGCCGATCCGAACTATGCATACGTGTACGTACAGTTACCAATTGGTACGGATGCGCGGGAAACCGACTCAGTGTTAAAAGTGGTTGAGCAACGAGTCAAGGCCATTATTGGCCCCGATAATCCTCTCGTAAAATCTGTGATCTCCAACGTTGGTATAGGTGCGGGTGATCCGCAAAATCCTGACCGCACCATCACGCCCCATAAGGGTAAGGTAACGGTGAATTTTGTCGAATTCCAGTACCGTCAGGGTGAAAGTACCAAACCCTACTTGAGCAAATTTCGAGACGCACTGCGAGATATCGCTGGTGCTGAGATTGTTGTTGATCAAGAAAAGGGAGGCCCTCCAACGGGTAAACCAATCAATATCGAGATTAGTGGTGATGACCTAGATTCTCTTATTGCTATTCAAGACCGCGTTAAGACGTTGTTGGTTGATTCGTTAGAGATTCCAGGTATTGAAAGACTGAAAAGTGATCTCGTAAGGAACAAGCCTGAACTCACTGTTATTGTGGACCGGGCCAAAGCAAATGCAGAGGGTATCTCTACTGCTGCAATTGGAATGGGCCTGCGCAACGCTCTCTATGGTTCAGAGGCAACCAAATATCGAACAGGGGAAGAAGAATATCCGGTTCAAATCCGTACAGCGGAGTTTATGCGAGGGGATGCAGATGCATTGTTGAATCTACCGATAACGTATTTTGATATGAGCACTGGTAGACTCAGACAGGTGCCGATGTCATCAGTAGCAAGACTCGAATATTCGTCAACATTCGCTGGTATTAACAGGAAGAACCAACGACGTGTTGTTACGTTGGGTTCTAATCTTCTTGAGGGTTTCAACGAGAATGAAGTCAACGATCGAATTCGCACGTCGGTAGAGGATCTAAGTCTGCCAGAGGGATATGAGATCAAATTGACTGGAGCACAGGAGCAACAAGCAGAGAGTGCAGGATTCCTTGGCTTCGCCTTTGGAGTTGCTGCTATGCTCATTTTGTTCATCATGGTAGCCCAATTTAACTCCCTCGCTAAGCCGCTTATGCTGATGGTTACCGTGGGCTTTAGTCTCATTGGTGTGCTACTAGGCTTCATCATTTTCCGGATGACATTCTCGATTGTTATTACGGGAGTTGGTGTGATTGCGCTCGCCGGAATTGTTGTTCGAAATGGAATCGTGCTGGTAGACTTCACTGACGTGTTGAGACGCCAGGGCTGGCGGACGAAACGCGCAATCATTGAAGGGGGCGCTATCCGTTTTAACCCGGTAATTCTTACGGCAGCTGCAACAATTCTTGGATTGATACCATTGGCGGTGGGCCTCAATATTGATTTCTGGGAACTGATTAACCTGCGTGATCCTCACATACACTTGGGCTCAGATAGTGTAGCGTTCTGGGGTCCGCTTGCCTGGTCAATCATCTTTGGTCTTGGCTTCTCCACCTTCTTGACGTTGGTTGTGGTACCATGTATGTACTACCTGCTTTCTGTATTCAAGGTCAAACAGGAGAGACGCAAAGTCAGACGTGATATACGGAACGGTGTTATGGCCACTCTAGACTCGCACTAAGAATCTAGTTCATAGACAATGTAAAAGAGGGTTGGCTCACCGAGCCTACCCTCTTTTCGTTTAACACAATGGAGCAATTATCGTTTGTCAAATTTCAACGACGCGCTATTTAAACAATAACGTTGGCCAGTTGGTTTTGGACCATCATCAAAGACATGTCCAAGATGAGCACCACACCTAGCGCAGGTTACTTCGGTCCGCTCGGACATCAGAGAGGTATCTGAAACAAGGTCAACATTGTTCTTGGAAACGGGATCATAAAATGATGGCCATCCAGTTCCGGATTCAAATTTCGTCTGGCTGGCGAACAGTTCAGTATCACAGCAACGGCAGAGATACATTCCTTGCTCGTGATTGTCCAAATATTCACCCGTAAATGATCGTTCCGTACCTTTTTTACGCGCTATCCTGAATTGTTCAGGAGTTAACTCGGCCTGCCATTGTTCGTCTGTCTTATTGATCTTTTCCACGGTTACCATCTCTCTCTTGAGTGAATTGTAAATTGTCACAGTTCTATAACCCCGTTCTTGGCTGGATTGCGGTGCACAAGAAAATGCAAGTACAAGCAAGGTCGAAAGAGCAAGTCCAAACATCATGGTATCCAGATTGTTGGTGTAACTGGTGGAATCAGCTCTCGTTGGTCGTACTGAACGTGTTGCAGGAATAGGCCTGAAGGAGGAGCGGTTTTTGTAGCAGGAAAGGATGAAGAACGTTTCAGCAACTCACGAATTGCCAAAGGTTCTATTGTTCCTCTACCTGCCTCTGCAATCATTCCAACCATTTGGCGAACCATGCGCCAAAGAAAGTGTGAGCCCCGTACTCGGAGTAGAATCATCGGTCCGAACTCATGAAGAGAGCACTCCTGTAATTCCACGGTAGTAGACTTCTCATCAGGGTCGTCCTGTGTGAACGACCGGAAATCATGAAAGCCCTCAAACACTGCACATGCATCGCGCATCTTTTGAATGTCAAGTTTGTCTTTGATCCACCACACATAACGTTTGCCGAATGCAGTCCTTCGTTGGCATATCTGGTACAGGTAGGTGCGTGCAAGTGCATGGTGGCGCGAATGGAAGTTGGGCGCACACTTGGTGACTTCCATGATATTGATATCAGCAGGAAGTAGGTCGTTCACACGGAGGCGCAGAACGTGTGGCGCTAACATGGTACGAGCCTCAAGGTGCGCCACCTGGTAGAGTGCATGTACACCTGAGTCGGTGCGTCCCGACCCCTGGAATTCAAAATTTCGGTCGCCAAGCGCCTCTGCAAGTGCTCCAATGAGCTCGCCCTGAACCGTGCGTGCATTGTTTTGTACTTGCCATCCCGAATAGCGCGTACCTTCGTATTCGATTGTAAACTGGAATCTTGCCATGGACAAAATTACACAGATCACTGACGGAAGAGCCGAACTCCTTTTGGCGCTTGACCGCTACGCCTCCAAATATCCTGGAGAGATGGTGGTTATAGTCCAATTCCGTGAGTTCGTGGCACGTGAGCCAGGTTGCTTTGAGCGCACAACGAAGGCTGGTCATATCACGGGATCCTCCTGGTTAGTGGATGCCAGTGGCCAGAACACATTGTTGACGCATCACAGAAAACTTAACAAATGGCTCCAACTTGGTGGTCATGCTGATGGCGACAGCGTTATCGTTCGGGTGGCACGAACAGAGGCACAAGAGGAGTCGGGAATTGAGGAAATTGTGGTTCTTGATCCTGAGATTTTCGACCTAGACATTCATCCTATTCCTACTAGAGGATCAGATCCGGAACATTTACACTACGATGTGCGTTTCACAATGAGGGCGGCACATTCCAATCACGTTGTTAGTGATGAATCGCATGACCTTGCTTGGGTGTCAGTTGAATTGATTGATGATTTTACCACAGAAGAATCCATGCTCCGCATGGCACGTAAATGGAACATATTGAGAGAAGAGTCACGATTGCGTCGTCGATAGAAGATGTTTTTCATTTTCATGATGATACAGCCAACCTCATAAAGATAACGCCGCCTTCAATCAACGTTTCCATTGAATCGATTGGAACACCCGGTCTTGGGTACCAAGCAATTCTGAACGTGAAACAATTTGGTCTCTTCTCCATGCGCTGGCATGTGAAGATCACGGAGTATGAACCACCTCTATTGATGACCGATGTACAAATCTCGGGACCTTTCAAATCGTGGAAGCAGACGCGCAGGTTCAAATCGGTGCCTGGTGGTACAGAACTAACAGACATCGTTGACTACGAGCCACCCTTTGGCTGGCTTGGAAGAATTGCAAACTCGTTACTCATCCGTAGGCAGATAACTCAAATGTTTGCGTACAGGCAAGAGGCTACTAAACGCCTACTTGAGTCTTAACGTTCTGCTTCACGTACTTGATCGTAGGCATTTCGAACGATTGAGACAATATCTTGGCGTGACTTAGCATCATAACAACGCACTATCATGTCCTCTACGATTGGCTCAACCAACAACATATGTTCTCCGTCTGGCAGGGGGCTTGCGATACGCGCAACGGAGAGAAAACTAATGGTCATCGGATCTTTTGTAAATGCTGCATCGTTCCTTGCTCGATCGAGATCAAACGGGAAACCGGCATCACTCACTCCGAGTGCAAAAACACGGGCTTGTTCGTACGAGCGTAGCCACGTTACAAATTCTAACGCTTCACGTTGGTAGGAACTCGAACGTGATATCGCAAGAACGTCTCCATTGAGAATACTGGGCGTCTGCTCAATCACCAAATGGTGAATGCCCCTTTTCCGAGCCATATCAATAATCCATACACCCGTGTAAGTTTTTTGTAATTGGTCGTTCAAGAGATGATCGTCGAGCTGGCGCGCACGTTCAACAAGACCCCCTTTCTCAACAAGCTTTGTAATACTCCACAAGGCGTTAACTAACGTAGAGTCAAACGTTGAAGATATCGGTAATGTTTTATAGAATAAAGGGGCGCCATTTGACCAGATTAACGGCAACATTCGTTTGATCACATTGTGAGCGTCAGTTGCACACAGCCCCATACTAAAACGAATTGCCCTTGGGTTAACAACGAGCGCTCGTGCATTTACAAGCCAGGGGATTGCCTTAGTAGATGTAAAAACATTGGCGCGGGAAAACTCCGTGAACCAATCCATTCCTAGGTGTACAACATCAGGTTGGGACCCCGCGTTATAGGCCATTTGCAGCTTTGCCTTACCGTCTGACCAACTGAGTTCCGTGAGTTCAATGCTGAGCTCAGGGTGTGTGCTTAAATACACCGTTACCAACGAGTCAAGGACTCTACGTTGCGAAGGTTCCGACCAGAAGTGCCAAAAATGAATGGTGCTATTCTTTGTTGGGTCACCGCAGGATACAACAGTGATAGCTACTGCAAAAAAGAACGCTATACGCGCTACGATCACCGACGTACGGTAGCCGATTCAACAGCGACAGTAGGGCGTGGCACTGGAGCTGCTGGACGTTCTTTGTACGGACGGGCGAATGGGCCGCGTTGCTGCGGTAGTGTGTCCTGCTCAACGATCTTGGATGGTGAAGCTCCTGCCTGTCTCAACCATGTGGAGTCGCGCGGTACATCTGCTGGCCAAGTCCTATTGAAGAACAAGTCGAGTAACTTCCCTGCGATCGGCACAGCGAAGGCTGCACCAAAGCCTTTGCCTTCGCCAGTCACAACCAATGCAATACGCGGATTGTCCTTGGGGGCAAAACACATGAACCACGACTGGTCAGGTTTGCCTCGCGGTGCCTGTGCTGTTCCGGTTTTGCCACAAATGTTGAGGTTCAAAGACTTCAATTGTCGCCCTGTTCCTTCTTCAATAACTCCAGAGAGAGCGTTTTGTACAAGATCAAACCATTTCTGTTCGATGGGGATTTTTCGTGACTCGTACGCGGTTTTATACTTTTTCTTCAGATTCTTGCTGTAAATTTCGCGCACGGCATGGGGCTGAGACCACACCCCATTATTGGCGATGGCAGCGGTATAGGCACATAGTTGAAGTGGTGTTACTTGGACCTCACCCTGGCCAATTCCCCAGTTCATTAGGGCATAGTCAGTCCAGTTACCTTTGCCCCACCTACGGTCCATAAAGGCGCGAGAGGGATTGATCCCGCCGCCCTCTTCTGAAAGGTCAATACGTGTCTTCTGCCCAAATCCAAAAAGTGAGGCATAATAATGGAATTTCTCTACGCCCATCTTTAAACCAACTTGATAGAAGAACGAGTTGCAAGACACTTTGAGTGCATAGGAGACATCGATGAGTCCGTGCACGCCACCGTGGCATGTAGCAAAGCGATTGCCATACTGGAAACCACCGGCGCAGAGAAGTTTTGTGGTAGGTGTGATTACGCCCTCTTGGAGGCCCATGAGCGCCATCAGAGGCTTCCATGTTGAACCGGGAGCATAGATCGGTTGTGTAACACGATTGAAGAGAGGTAATTCCGGATCTCGGATGATCTCGTTGAGGTACTTCTGTGAGGTTTTCCCGGTAAAGTTCCGGAGGTTAAAATCCGGCTTGCTCGCTAGGGCAATGATCTCACCATTCCGCGGGTCGATGGCAACAACGGCACCGCGTGCATTCCCGAGGAGCTTCTCGGCGAGTTCCTGTACATCAGTGTCGAGGCCCAGATAGAGATCATCACCTTCAAGACCTGCTAGGTCGCTCTTTCCATCATTAAAACTGGACACCCTCTGTCCATTCTTATTAACGGCTACAAACTGAAGCCCCTTTTGGCCGCGAATATTGACTTCATACGACTTCTCAAGTCCGGACTTGCCAGTAATGTCTCCTGGTGCGTAAGCGTCGCCTTTCCAATGTAGTTCGTCTTCAGAAACCTCACGCGTATACCCAAGCAGGTGCGAGGCATTTCCATCAAAGGCGTAAAGTCGCTTTGGATCAACGATAAGATCTACGCCAGGAAGGGAGTCGCGTTGCTCTTCGATGGCAGCGATCACTTCAAAATCTACATCGCGTCCCGAGGAAATCTTGGCCGGTGCAAACTTGTTGTAAGCAGAGGATTTCCGAACGTCAGCCCAGATTAACGATTCGGAAACGCCAAGTATAGCCGACAGTCTTTTGGCTGCACCATCCGTGAACTCGTATGGAGTAACCGTTATGGAAAAGCCAGGTGCGTTCTGCAAGATGGCTCTGCCATTTCGGTCGAACACTGTGCCTCTAAACGGCTCAGTTGATATTTGCTTAATAGCCTGAGCTTCCGCCTTGAGCTTATAAACATTGCCCTGTATGATTTGGAGCCAAGCAAGCCGGCTGATGTAGACGATGCAAATAGCTAAAACAACTATTCGAAAGATGCGTTGGCGCTGGATCGAACCAAAGGCGCCATCACCAGGTAGAAGACTCATTGAGGTGTAGCTGCGTCTTTTCGGGCTTTTACGACAAAATTCTCCGTGATTGCAATGCAGGCGAAGATGAAAGCAAACATAACATTCCCATATCGCTGGTCAAAAATTCCAGCCATAAAGATGTTCACATAAACTGCAGGTATAAAAGCAAAGACCCCAATGGCTAGGGCCTTGACCAAGGGTGGAGTAGACGGGTGTCTGGCTGCAACTGCAGTTTTAAACGACCTAATCGAGAAACCTATCAAGGTAGCAAAGAGGATCATCGCCGTTGGGAATCCAAGGTGAAAGATCAGACCAACGTAGCCAACGTGAACAAAGGAGGTTGGGTGATGGGACTGCACAATCGTGTCCCAGGTAGTGAATTGTGATCGCAAACCGTGCCCTCCCAAAGGAGCTTCCTCAACTTGGCGCCATACAGTTCTTAGTTCTGTCATCCGCACCACAAATGAGTGATCGCCTCCTGAGAGGTCGGCCGATGACGTGAAGCGTTTTGTAACTAACCGCCCAGCCATTTTGGCAATCTCGGGGTTGACTGAGTAGAACGCAGCCATTGAAACCACAGCGAATACAACAGTAGCAAGTATCAATCGCACATTCTGCTGAAATCGCAAGAATAGCATCACAATCATTACACCCACAAACGCAAATACCCAAAGCGTGCGTGTGTACGTTAATAGAAGAGCCGCGATGTTGGCGAGCACTACAACAAAGGTGGCCAGTTTTATGCGCCAATCAACATGGAAGATCATGACAACTGAAATGCATAGTCCAAGGAGGATGAGCGGGCCAAGTGTTACGGATCGAGAGCTAAACATTTGATAGGCATAGGCAACATTCTCAGCCATGCGCTGCTTGAAAATGTATGCACTATACGCCGACATCAAAACCGATGTGATCGCAGAAAGCGCAAGAAAGATCTTGAAGGAACGCGAGTCACTTCCAAACTCTTCTCTTAACGGAAAGTAGTACGCCATTAATAAGAGGTAGGTCCAGTCCGTTGCCCAGCCCATCAAGTCTATACCATTACATTGTGCAACTACAACGTTTGCGGCTGCTGCGGCAATAAAAAACAAGAGTAAAAAGTCAGTAAACCCTTGAACGAGCCTACGAGAATCAAAGGTCAGTCTTCGTACCATCCATATGATGATGCTGAGGGTAAAAAGTCCACCAAAAACAACCTCAGTCACTGATATTCCCTTACCTGAGTCAGTTAGGAAGTATGGTAGTGATAACATGAAAATACCGAGCCACACCTTTGGGAACCGAATCATCAACATGATCAGTCCAAGGCCTGTAGCGATTGCAGGGATAAGCCAGGGCCATTGGACGATCATACTCACGCTACTTCGGTCTGCCTCTGCATCATTGCTCTCCATCCCCGCAGACCAAGTAGGATGAGAATTGTAAGCACGCCAACTCCAATGCCCGATCCTGAAGCAACGAGCAGACGTTTTGGTTTATCACGTTTCTCTGGCACAACCGGGTTGTCAATAATCAAGAGGGCAGGCGCTGCCTTTTGAACATCAAGCCGCGTCTGTTCTAATGAAGGCATCATGAATGCCTTGAGTTTGATATTAGCCTCAAACTCAGCCAAGAGTCGCATATACGAGGCGCCAAGGCCTGCAGCATCTGTCAATGCAAAGTTGCCTGCAAAACCAGGCTGCGTTTGAGCATTCTCATATTGACTTTTCAACTGCGTAACAAGATTGCGTGAGTTGCGCACTTGAGGATCGTCCTTGCCATAATTCTGTTCGAGAATACCAAGGATGGTTTCTTGTTTGAGGAGTTCAGTTTTAGCCTCTGCAAGTCCAGTTGCAGAAGCTGTGGCTTGATCAAGTGGAGAGAATAATCGGTATTGTTTTGAATATCGAGCTAGCGAGTCAGTAAGTGCCTCAAGCGTAGAGTCGATCATTGTAATACGTCTTTCGAGATACATTACTGAGCGCTCGGCCTCTTGGCGTTGGATGTTGATGGTGATTTGATTTGCGTAGTCAACGAACGCCTTGGACATTTCAACGGCTTTGTTTCTGTCAGTACTCCAGAGTGATATCTCGTAATTTCCTTCAAGGTGGAAGTTTACCTCCAGATTCTTCTCAAACTCATCGCGGACATACATCATTGGCTCGCCCTCAAGCCGATATTCTTTGATCAAGTCAAATTTCCTGATCATGGAGTCCCGAATCGTTCTTGTAAAAAGGATCGTGATGAACTCGTAACTGTCGCCCTTCTTGCCTCCAAGTTTTGAAAGTCCGATGTCTTTCAGAGTAGACGAAATACCACCCAGTGCTCCACCGAGTCCTCCAACGTCCTCCGATGGAGGTACGCAGTTAATCGTTGCCTTAAAATATTCAGGCAGGGTGAGGGTATAGATGTAGGCACCAATAGTCGTAGCCGCGCTCAAGCCCAAAATGAGCCATTTAAACCGGAGGAGATAGCGAATAATATCCGCAGCTGAAAACGTTTCCGTCATACGTCCCATTCATGAGTGGTCTGGTACAAAAATACGAGGCAAAGTGTCTAACGATGCGCTACAATAAGCATGTTCGGAGTAGATACCGTTGAAGACCAGCCAATGCCTTGTGCGAGGTGCACGCACCGGTCTGCTACGTTGATCACGGGGCGTGCAACTCCACGCAATGCAACTGCCAGCAGGCCACCACCCGTTGGGGGGACCTCAAGAACTTGAGCAGAAGAAAACGGTAAAGAGGCAAATAGTTCCAAAACCGAAACTCGATTCAAGTGCATTTCGTGGGTTAAATCGCCAAAAGAGAGAACTGATCCTAGCCGAGCATCAATATTGGGCGTCCTCATGACGAGTGTACCGCCTGGGCGTAGGGCCGAATGGATCGCTTGCAAAGCATCAATTGCTTCAGATCGAGTTAAATGCTCAATCACATCAAACATTGTGATGAGGCCTACTTCTGATTCTTGGCACAGAGCCGACATTAGGTCTTCAACTTCAACACACGTTAAACCTAAGGATGTAGCAAGCTCAACTTGCTCCAGACTTAGATCAATCCCACGGAGGTTCTTATAACCTTTGTGTTCCATAAACATGAGAAACGCACCGTATCCACATCCAAGATCAAGTACCCGCTCTGATTTGTCAAGCGGTAAATGCTGAGCAACGCAATGCTCGAGACCTTGATGCTCGGCCTTGATTCGCAAAGCCACCTCGGCAGCAGATGTGAACCGAGACTGCACAGTTGTATATCGATCGTAGAAATGTTTACGGTGGTCCATTCAGTATCCAGCGACGTGTTTTGCTCGTTCCTCGTGCACGAAGATAGGAAAGGGGCGTACTAGGTCAGTAAATTGCGTGCAACAAATACTGTGTAAGCTAGGCCGTTGGGAACGAGTTATCTTTTTTGAGGACAAGAGTTCCTTCGCAAATGGGCAATTTTGTGGTTAAATCCTTCCATGTCGCTCGAGGAATCTATGAGCACCCTTTGCGTTTGGCACTTGAAGGACTCCAAGACCGGACTTCACAGCCACAAGATCCGCAAATTTTTGCCGTTCAGGGAGAAGCTACTAATGACGCTCTAACCGACGTCATGATTCATGCCGAGGTGGCCCCATGAGAATCCTCGTACTACTACCAAGAATTCCGTTCCCAGCGTATGATGGTGGTGCAATCGTAATGTATGAAACATTACGTGAGCTCTATACCGCGGGGCATCAGCTGGATGTTCTTACTCTAAACACGAAAAAGCATTATCAAGACCCCTCTGTACTTGCACCGTTCTGTTGGAATGTACGCTCGGTTGACGTTGATACAGAAGTGACTCTACTGAGAATTATCAAAGGGCTAGTTCATCCTAGGTTCCCTCACGAATTCAATATCCCTTCGCGGGTCTCGTATTGGGTAGCCCGCTTCGCGCACCCAGACGTACTAGACGCATTGCAAGAAATGACGAAAACAGAAGTGTACGATGTAATCGTCTGCGAAACGCTCTTTACTGCTTGTTACGGTATTGCGGCAAGACGATGGAACATGGAGCACGCGTTACTTCCTATAGTCGTTCGGTCACATAATGTAGAATATCGGATCCAAGAACGGCTTTCGCACGATGATCACCGACCATGGTACGAACGTTTGTATAGACGGACGTTGGCTGCCCACACTAAGGTCTATGAAACGTATGTTGGCCAAACAGTTGAAGCAATTGCAACGATGTCTCATGCCGATAGACAAGTGTTTCAATCTGCAAATGCAACGGCCTTGATAGAAGCTATACCTCCTGGTATTGCACAACCACCGGATTCTCATCAATTGGTTGACAAAGACGCTGTATGTATTCTTGGAAGCATGGATTGGGCGCCAAACGTTGAGGGTGTCCATTGGTTTATTCGGAGTGTCTATCCGATTCTTCGGTCCTTGCGTCCACAGACCACGATTCACATAGCTGGACGCTCAATGCCGGCGTCGATCAAGGCCTTAGCCGACAATCTTGGAATATTCGTTTACAGTGAGGTAGACGATGCTGTTGAATTCCGCCGCCGCTTCGCTGTAACAGCGGTTCCTCTGCGGAGTGGCAGTGGAATTCGAATTAAGATCCTCGAAGCTCTCGCTTCATCGTGTGCAGTTGTTACAACATCCGTAGGATGCGAAGGTATCAACGTAGAAAATCGCTGGCATGTTCTTATCGCTGATGAGGCCTTATCATTTGCGCAAGCCTGCTGTTTAGTGTTGGACAACGCTGAGCTACGATCGAGTCTTGCCACACACGGCCTCGCATTTGTAATGGCGCAATATTCTTGGCCTTCATCAATCGAGAAACTCGTTGCCTTCTTCAAAAGAGTGGTGCTGGATACTAATCGAGAGACTGTAAGCGAGTGATGTCGTCTCGCAATTCAGCTGCCCGCTCAAAGTCTAGGTCTCGTGCGGCATTCTTCATCTCGATAAACATTTGATCTAATACATCCTTGCGTTGCTCAGGCGTTAGATATTTTGCGATTGGTTCAGCGGCTCGTTTTTGCCGCGTACGCTCACTTTCAGCTGACCTAAGAGTACGAGACGTTTGCATGTCTGCTACAGACGTTGATTCAAGGATTTCTTCGATCGACTTATAGATTGTTTGGGGCTCAATGCCGTTCTCGGTGTTATATGCTTCTTGGAGAATACGTCTTCTGTTAGTTTCATCCATTACGGCTTTCATAGATCGTGTAATCCTATCTGCGTAGAAGATCACAAGGCCATTGACATTCCGTGCCGTTCGTCCGGCTGTCTGCATTAAGGACCGCTCGCTGCGCAGGAATCCTTCTCTGTCGGCATCAAGAATTGCAACCAAAGAGACTTCTGGCATGTCAAGCCCCTCACGTAAGAGATTCACTCCAACCAAAACGTCGCTTTTGCCCAATCGAAGATTGCGGATGATCTCAACGCGTTCCAGAGAGTCTACATCGCTGTGTATGTACGAGACCCGAATGCCAAGATTATGAAGGTAGTCTGTTAGGTCCTCGGCCATGCGCTTCGTCAACGTGGTAACAAGAACGCGATCCTTCTTTTCTACCCTACGGCGAATTTCATCCAGAAGGTCATCTATTTGATTTTTTACTGGGCGCACTTCAATCTTTGGGTCTAGGAGCCCCGTGGGACGGATCACTTGTTCCGTAACCACGCCCATGCTTTGTTCAAGTTCATAATCACCGGGTGTAGCACTAACGTATACAACCTGTTTTACTGTTGCCGTGAACTCATCAAATTTTAGAGGACGATTTTCTAATGCGCTCGGCAAACGGAATCCGTGTTCAACAAGCGTCATCTTTCGTTGCCGATCGCCGTTGTACATCGCTCTGACTTGTGGAATGGTTACGTGGCTCTCATCAACAACGAGTAGAAAGTCTTCGGGGAAATAGTCGATCAGACAGTTCGGTTTGTCTCCTGGTTCCCGGCCTGAGAGATGCATAGAATAGTTTTCTATACCAGAACAATGCCCAACTTCTTTCATCATTTCCAGATCGAACATCGTGCGCTGCTCCAAGCGTGCGGCCTCAAGCCCCTTGCCTACTTCCCGGAGTTCTTTGAGTCTAGAAACCAGCTCATCCTTGATGTTCACGATGGACTTAGCAAGGTTTGATTGAGAGGTGACAAAAAGTCGGGCAGGGTAAATGAGGACGCTGCCGGGCCTCTCGAGTATTTTTCCATCCTTGCGATTGATCCATGACACGCGTTCGACTACATCTCCAAACAATTCAACTCGTATTGCACGGAGATCCTCGTCGGCAGGCATGATGTCGATTACATCGCCACGAACACGAAACGTACCTCTACTGAACTCGAAATCATTCCGGCTATAATGAATGTCGGTTAGGCGATGTAGCAACTGTTGGCGCGTTACCTGCATGCCATCTTTGATTACGAAAAGTTGATCTTTGAAGTCGGCCTTTGCTCCAATGCCATAGATGCAAGAAACCGAGGCAACAACGATCACATCGCGCCTACCTTCTACTAGTGCACTTGTTGCCCGCAACCGCAACCGGTCGATCTCATCGTTGATTGCAAAATCTTTTTCGATATACAGATCCGATTGAGGCACATATGCCTCAGGTTGGTAATAGTCGTAATATGAGATAAAGAACTCGACGGCATTATTCGGAAAGAATCCCTTGAATTCGCCATAGAGTTGAGCTGCCAGTGTCTTGTTAGGGGAAATCACAAGGGTTGGTTTTTCAACCTCGCGAATTACATTGGACATTGTAAATGTCTTGCCTGAACCAGTAACGCCAAGAAGAGTCTGAAAGGGGCGACCTTCTCGAATTCCTTCTACCAACTCTTGTATTGCCTTGGGTTGATCGCCAGAGGGTTGATATTTCGTATGAAGGTCAAATACGGACATGTTGGCTCTACCACAGAGGAGATAATAATGCAGCCTACGAACGTACGGTACAAGTGCGATATTTGTACAATGAGCAGGGAATTAACGCCACTTCAGTGGCTGTGGTATAGACGAATAATGATCGTTATCGCACTTGGAGTAGCGCTCCGAGTTGTGATTTCGTTTGTGATTCTTGCAGGAATGCCGCAAGGCGGGGACGGACCTTCATATTCTCAGCAGGCACAGGATGTACTTGCTGGGACGATGAGTTACTGGTATTTCCCGCCTGGGACTGCCTTGAGCGTAGTTCCGTTCTACTGGGCATTTGGCCCTTCCGTTGGCACGGACCACCTTGTTGGCGTTGTTTTAACGTCTGGCTTCCTCGTGGCCGCAGTCTTCCTTTCGCGAGTGATGTTGGGGTGGGGGAGGCCTACATTCATTGTTGCAGTATTAGCATCGTTGTATCCTCATTCCTTGCTTTCTTCACCACAAATCACCTCTCAGCCGCTGGCCGGCATTTGTCTCGCGGCTGCAATAGCTTTTGGTTGGGAATGTAGAGACGCGTGGTCTTGGAAACGGTGGGTTGGCGCTTCGATCTGCATAGCGGCGCTCATTCTTACGCGCCCGGCCTCGGCAGCGGTGATTGGCGTGTTCTTCATTGGGGGGCTCATACTCTGGCGCCGGCGTGTGATTTCAACCAAAATTCTGCTAGGGGCTACAGGCATCATGGTTGGAATGGTAGTTGCGTTTGTGGCAGGATTCATGGTTCACAATGAGAAGATGGGGCATGGCCCTGTTCTTTCTACGAACGTTGAATGGAACATCTTTCTCAGCAACAATCCATTTACACCAGACTATAAAACCGGTCATTTTGGTCAACGTCGTTTTGACGAGATTTCTCCCGAAGCACGATCGTACCTGGCTCATGTACTACCCCATGAAAGCCCATATGCGGCTACGCGTGAACAACGCCGAGTTATGAGTGATTCTGCTAGGTCTTACATGATATCTCATCCTGGGACAACGCTCTATCGTATGAGCAGCCGGATTCGAGGATTCTGGGGCATGGACTATACGGCCTCGCGGTCTATTCGAAATTCTCATTTGATATCTACGGCCGCCTTCCTTGTGCTTTTGTTTCTTGAAGGGGGCGGATTCCTCGTGGTTCTTCTTCTCGCAGTAACAGCACCGTTTATCTTGCCCAACCCCATGAAAGGAAGATGGTGGCTTGCAATGGCGGTGGTGGCACTGATTATGGCCCCCTATATCGTTGCCTTTGCTCAAACACAATACCACCTTCCATTAATACCTATCCTTATGCTATTTGGCGCTATCGTGATAGATCATTGCGTTCGTGAGCCACGTCGTATATGGGTTCAGGTGCGATCTCGCTGGCTATGGTGGGCTTGCATTGCCACCGTTTTTGCCATCCAAGCCGAACACATTTATTACATGCTCCTCCTGCTCTAACCGTATAAACCCACTAGCGGAAGGCCTTAAATCGCCGTATCTTAGCAGTTTCGCGCAATATCTACAAGAGTTACGATGAAGCTGTCAGAATTCAAGTTTGCTGTACCAAAAAATGCGATAGCCAAGTTTCCGGCCGAACCTCGCGAGAGCGCCAAAATGATGGTGCTAAACCGTGAAACTGGGGAGATCGAAGACAAACATTTTAAGGACATTCTCTCGTACATGGACAAGGGCGACGTAATAGTGGTGAACGAAACGAAAGTGTTCCCAGCGCGCCTCTTTGGTAAAAAGGAAAAGACGAACGCAAAGATCGAAGTAATGCTGTTGCGTGAACTCAAGGCACAGGAACGGATCTGGGATGTTCTGGTGGAACCGGCACGTAAGGTTCGCATTGGTAATAAGATATACTTCGACAATAATCGATTCTACTGCGAGATCATCGATAATACCACGTCGCGTGGTCGCACCGTACGATTCTCGTATGATGGCGATCTTCATGAAGTGATTGATCGCATCGGCCAAATGCCGTTACCTGAGTATATCAAGCGTGAACCAGTTGATGCTGACAAAGAGTCGTACCAATGTGTTTTTGCAAATCCTGGTAAGGTTGGCTCGATTGCACCACCAACGGCTGGATTGCACTTCTCGGAAAAACTTTTGAAGGCTGCTGAGAAAAAGGGCATCAAAATCGCTACGGTGCAGCTAAACATTGGTCAAGGTGTGTTTGAAACAATAGAGGTTGAGGATCTTACCAAACACCGTATGTACAGCGAGTACTTTGAGATTAACAAAGAGTCAGCCGACATGATTAACAAGGCTCTAAAATCGAAGAAGAACGTTTACGCTGTTGGTTGCAGTGTTGTGCGCGCTCTGGAGTCGAGTGTGTTAACGAGCGGCATTGTGAAGCCAAATAAGGGTTGGACAGACAAATACATCCATCCTCCGTATGAGTTCAAGATTGCCAACCGCTTTATCACGAATTTTCACCAGCCAGCATCGCCGTCACTTCTCGTTGCTACTGCCTATGCAGGAGGGAAGGACCCGATGTTCAAGGCATACAAGCGTGCAATGAAAAGCGACTATCGCCTGTTTGCCTATGGCGATGCACTGATGATTATCTGACCATTCACCTGACCGCAGAGCTCTTCTCATGAGTCCATTCGAACTCCTCACCAAGAAGATGAACATGATTACTGATCTCGGGGCGGCTACTGCCGTCCTCGGATGGGATCAGGAAACGTATATGCCTAACGGTGCAGTTGCTGGAAGAGCGGAGCAAATGGCCACACTGTCTACGTTGGTGCATTCGTATACAACGGATGCAGAGGCCAGTAAGATTGTGGAAGATGTCAAGCAGAATATTGATTCACTAACCGCGCGCCAGCAGCGGATTGCGAGGATGTTTTTTCGTGATCATGAACATGCACTGAAGCTTCCGCCGGATCTTGTTGAGGATATGGCGCGTACCGCCTCAATGGCACAAGATGCTTGGAAAAGGGCTCGTACTGCATCTGATTTCACAATCTTTCAGCCCCTTCTTGAAAGAACGGTTCAACTCAAGCGCCGCGAAGCTCAAATGTTGGGCCCAGCAACCCACCTCTACGATAATCTTCTTGATGCCTACGAACCTGGACTCACGGTTGATGTAATTACTCCGATTTTCGATCGACTTCGTTTAGGTACCTCGGCTCTATTGCAAGAAATCTCACCGAGGCAAACTGCTGTTGATGATTCTGTTCTCTATAGAACGTACAACAAGGACAAGCAGGTAGCTCTTGCCACAAACGTGATTCGTGAACTTGGGTTTGATCTTAACACAGGACGTATCGATCTTTCCGCACACCCATTTTGTACTTCGTTTGGCAGTTCCGACGTTAGACTCACCACTCGTGTGCGCGAAAACGACTTACGTTCATGTTTGTTTGGTCTAATCCACGAGGCAGGGCATGGAATGTATGAGCAGGGGATTGGGCAAGATCTCTCGCGCACGTTTTCTGGGCAAGGGGCTAGCATGGGAATTCATGAGTCCCAGTCACTCTTCTGGGAGAATGTCATCGCTCGAAGTGAAGAGTTTTGGCATTGGGCATTCCCACGTTTGCGCGACACCTTTCCTGATCAACTAAAAGACCAATCTGTTGAATCGTTTTATAGGGCGATCAATAAGATGCGTCCATCGCTAAATCGCGTTGAAAGTGATGAGTTAACATATAATCTCCACATCATTCTACGGTTTGAAATTGAGCGAGATTTAATCAGTGGGGCCATCGAGGTTCGTGATGTTCCTGCCCTTTGGAACGAAAAAATGATGTCGGCTTTGGGTGTTACGCCAAAGGAGGATGCGGAAGGCTGCCTGCAAGACGTTCACTGGTCCTTTGGTGGAATTGGGTATTTCCCATCCTATACGCTCGGAAAACTGTATGCTGCCATGGAGTGGAATGCCATGCAGGTGGCGATACCAGACGTACGCAATATGGTTGGAAACGGTGAGTTCGGTCCGATCTTAGCATGGTTGCGCGAGAATATCCACTCGTATGGTCGAACAGAGACACCGCAAGAGATTATCCAGCGTGTTTCGGGCAGACCTCTTACAGAAGTAGATTTTCTCGACTACGTTGGTGCTAAAGCACGCAACGTGTATGGAGCGTAGATCATTTGGTGAAATGATCGAGAGGTTTCTCATCGAGCTGAGAATGGACGGAATGTTGCCCAAGGGCATAGAAATCCTAGATCCGTATACAAACCATGAGGTAGCTCGGGTTGTACACGAAATGGTTACGAAGTATTATGTGGACGCATCACTTCGCATAGCAATCTGGGGAATCAATCCCGGTAGATTCGGTGCGGGGATTACTGGCTTGTCCTTTACCGACCCTTGGGCTGTATCGAATCTCCTAGGGATAGAGACAACACTTGTTGGCCGACGAGAGCTATCGGCGGAATTTATATCGATGGTAATCGAGGCCTATGGCGGCCCAAAGACCTTCTATCTCGACGTTTATATGGGCGCACTAAGCCCCCTGGGGTTTATAAAGAATGGGAACAACATCAACTTTTATGATGATTCTGAGCTCACCAACTCGATAATCCCATTTGTGTTATCGTCACTAAAGCAACAGCAAGAAGCTGGTCTCGTAGCAGATAGATGTATTGTCCTTGGTTCGGGAAAACTCAAACAATTCATGGAACGCACCGTGCGACCGTCCATGAAGTATAAACAGGTGAAATATCTGGACCATCCACGCTACATCATGCAATATCGTCGTACGAAGTTGACGCATTACGTAGAGCAGTATGTTGCCACAATTCAAGAACTCGTGAATCCTTTTTGAGCTTCGGGTCTCTCTTCTCGTTGGGTGCCGACGATCGGCACTTACCATCATCATTACGACGGAGTTGGTTGTGAATAGAATCATGTTCTTTGGACTTGCAATCGTGTTGGCCACAATTGGAGTCTCGGCTCAGACAGCCATGAAAATTGCCGACAACCATGACTGGGGAACGGTGCGTCTACCTTCTGTAGGATATCTCGAAACCGAACTCACAATTGAAAATGTGGCCAAGACGGGCATGCTAAAAATCATTGAAATTAGGCCTGGATGTGGCTGTACGAAGACGGATCCAGATAAGACCGATCTTAACCCGGGTGAAGTTGCACATGTAAAAGTGAAACTCAACGTTACAGCATCGCAATCAGGACCCATGGCAAAGAGTATCACAATCCGTGGACTACATGGTGTGGACACGCTTACGAAGATCGTTATGCTAACAGTGAATCTTGATCGAGTAATACATATAACTCCTTCAACGTTCATCTCATTCAACAATGCCGTGATTGGTGCGGAGTCGAGTGTCACTTCTTCATTCGAAAACCTTTCCAATGTACCCGTCACTATTACAAAGGTCTCAATTGATGGGGAAGTAAAGACAGACCTTACCGAGAATCTTGTGATTGCTCCCCATGGTAAACACGATGTAACGATGCGCTATACACCTAAAAAGGCTGGACAGATTTATGGTGCAATCCATTTCACCGTTTCTGGTAATGGAGATCCCGAAGATTTCATCTTACCTGCCTATGGCCAAGTAACGGAAGAAGCTGGCAAATGAGATGAGTGCTGGGCTGCGAAAAGACCCCGAATTTCTCCGTTGTCTAGAGCTTCATCACGATGCTCTAGCACGGTTTGCTCGTTCGCTTACGAGGTCTACAGAAGACGCAAAGGACCTTGTAGCAGAAACCGTCCTCAAGGCATATGAATCCTGGGAGAGTCTTCGTGAACCCGCGGCCGCGCGCGCATATTTTTTTCGCATCGCACATCGGATCTACATTCGACAAAACATGAGGCGCAAGTTGTTTGGCCCATGGAAGCCCGATCTTGATCTTGCTGATGTCCAGCCACTACCAGACAGTTTGACGGATGCGGTGTTAGTTCGTGAGGCATTGCATAACCTACCTGTAGTTCATCGTGAATGCCTCGTGCTAGTGGACGTTTTGGGGTGGAGTCTGGAGGATGTTGTTGAGGTTCATGGTGGTACTGTGAGTGCATTGAAATCCCGACTGTATAGGGCGCGACAAGAAATTCGTCGCCGCCTGACGTCGCACTCTGACGTAGCTAATAATCGGCGTCTCGGGGATTCAATGCCAGAACCAATGACCGGAGTTCCAAATGAACGATAAGTCCATGATTGATCCATGTGCACCGCTCCGAACAGAGCCGGTTGGTTTTACGCTTGCCAAAACGCTTATGAGAGTTGATATACTCCACAAGCGCTCGAAGATCCTTCGTGGTGTTTCGTTGGTCACTATTGGAATCGGCGCTGTTTGTTCGTTTGTGTGGTATTCGTTGACGGACAGCCCCGAAACTGGAATTCCAAAGGAACTCAACAACTATTCAACTTATACACGTGTACCTTCACAGCCACTGAAGGGTGTTGCACCCACCAAAGGAATTGCGGTTAGGCATTCCAACCAAGTGTCCGAAAGCGCTATTCTATCGATGAACCACGATGCCATCGTTGCCACGCCAGGGATTCTTCGCAGTTTAGATGTAGATCTCTCTGCATATCACAATATTCGAACGATGTTGGGTACTATGGATCGAGTGGTGATGATTGACAACACGCTCGACGCAAAGACTTGCCTTCAGGTTACGTGTGAGGGTGGAGAGTCGCGAAGCATCGTGTGTTCTGCTCCTGCCCCTTCTCCAGTTCGTGTCACTCGATTGAATGGGGCTCTTCTCTTTGATATAGATCGCTCCGATGGAATTCCGAGGAATAAGCCGCTTCTTCCTATTCGGACTAATCTTGGCAATGAAGTGGTTATGTTTTGGTATGAGGATACGCCTGAGTTGGCACAAAAACTTTCGAACGTGCCATCACGTGCGATGAACCACGTGAAACAGCTCAACGCCTGGTTACGGCCAGATCAAAGTGTTGTCTTTTCACATACGGCACGTCAAAAGTGCTATTCTTCTGGCTCTGTTTTTGATGTTGATGGAGCCCCTTTGATGAAGTCGAATGTATTGTGGTCGGCAAATGAAAATGGGAACATTGAGATCGCCGTTCGGACGATTCATCGAGGTATGGTGGAAGTTCGCCTCAAGGGGCCAAATGGCCTAGAACGAATACTAGTGGCTATTCGCTAGGTGGTAGTGGTAGGCGCTTTGCCATAATGGTTTGTTGAATTGAACCTACATCTCTAAATTTGCTGTTCTGAACGTACGTGCCAATGTAGCTCAGCTGGTAGAGCAGCTCATTCGTAATGAGCAGGTCACCGGTTCAAGTCCGGTCATTGGCTCTTCAACGTCGCCTCTTGTGCACAGAGCATAAGGGGCGTTCGTCTTTATCATGCATGCCACTTCGTAGCAAAACCTCTTAATGGTGAGAGTGAACATACAATCCCTAGTTGGACTCGGATTCATTGTACTACTAGTATCCTGTAGTCAACCTGATCATATCGGCGCGGCTCCCGAAGGCAGCCGTCCAGTGATCTCAATCTCAGAGGCTCTTCGGTCGGAGAATTATGGGCGTACTGTAGTTATTGTGGGCAAGGTTGGAGAAGTATGCCAAGACGAAGGCTGTTGGATGACGATTTCAGATGGGACTGCAGAGCTCAAGATGAAGTTTCGTGACAAGTCACTCGGAGTGCCTTTGAACCTTCATGGAAGTGTGAAGGCTCAGGGGGTAGTCCGTGAAAACATTGTAGGGACTTCGCGTGTTGCTGAGATGTCGCTCGATGGCGTCCAGTTCTTAAAGGGCAACTGAAATGTTACGTGCAACCTACGTTGATTCCTACCGTACCTTGCGCGATTGGGAGGGGAGATGATCAGGATTCCAGAAAGTCTAGAGGTGCGAAATGCAGCAACTACATTTTTTGTGGTTGCCTGTATCGTATGCGTATTCATTCGGATGGCCTCGGTTGCCATATGGTGTGTGGCCAAGGGGCATGGAGTTGATGACACGTTTGTTGTAGAAGCAGGTCTTACCGTGGTGAGCGACTTGATACTGCTATGCATAATTGGTGTAGTGTCCTTACAAATTAGGCGTCCAACAGGCGCGCTATCTTACGAGCCAGTTGCAACAGCACTCACAGCCTACTCGGTAAGTGCACTAGCACTCCTTGTTTTTGCCGCACTCGTTCCTAATGACCTGATGTCCGGAAGTCCAACAACGTATGTAGGAGTTCTCACATCTCACATCGTTTCGATAGCCTCGTTTGGGATTTCCATAGGACTTGCCGGTTTTCTTGCATTGGTGTTCATTTGTCGTAGGCATACAAGAGCTCGCACGTATCTCTTCATTCAGTTTGGTGTACTCCTGTCGATCTGGTTGTGTTCCGCACTCACGCCAGTGAGTAACGTTTTTAATGTTCTAAGTTGGCTGCTCATTATGATCGGTGGTGTTTTGATCCTAGTGAATACGCGCGGACTTGATTGGCTGACAACTACTACGATGGACAAGAAGGTCCGACTCTTATGGCTTACATTCTGCGGATTGTTTGCCTCAATTGTTCTAACTGCAATGTTTTTGACAAGCACAGACTCCTATGTAACAGCGTCTGCTGCTTCGTTTGTACGTAGCGGTGAGATCGTAATCGGATCTGTGAATTTCTTTGGTTTTGTGTTCTTTCTTCGACTGTTATTTTCTACGGTGGCTGCGCTACCAAATAGTGGTATTGTGGATCGTAGGTCTTATGAGGTAGAGTCACTTGCGCATATCACACGCCTTATGGCAGAGGCCGTGAGCGTAGAACACTTGTTAAAATCAACAACGGCCTTGGCATTGCGTATATGCCGAGCGCATGGTGCCTGGACGGAAGTGTATGATGGCAAAGAGTCGAGAGTAGTAGCTGCCGAACTAGTTCATCCAGAATATGTTCGAGTGTTGCACGCTAATCCGATTATTCACAAGCTGATATCAGAAACAACAAAGCCGATTCACATTCAATCAATGGATGAAGTATCGCGCGATCTTGATACAGTTGCGGTGAGGTCGATGATTGTAGTTCCAATTTATGCGGACCACCGTAGATCCGCTACGATGGTGGTCTTCAGCACGGTTGACTATGGATTTGAGCCAGACGATCTCCGCCTACTTACAGCATTTGGAGACATGGTAAGCGTGGCCATTGATCAAGCTAGACTAATGGAAGCAGCGCTCGCAAAGGAGAGGCTGCAAAAGGAGGCGGATGTTGCTCGGGAAATCCAGTCATCACTCCTTCCTCGCATCGGTCCAAACGTAGAGCCCTTTAGTGTGCACTCGGTAATGATTCCTGCAACGGAAGTTGGGGGTGATTACTTTGACTACATACGTTTCTCCGATGGCAGCCGAGGTGTGATTATTGCTGATGTGGCTGGTAAGGGAATTCCTGCAGCGTTATATATGGCTACTCTGAAGGGGGCCGTATTGGCCGAGATGCGCGTTTCTTCTGGTCCGGCTGATCTACTTTGCCGGGTGAACGAAACCCTTATGGGCTCGATGGAGAAGCACTCTTATATTTCACTTACGTGTGTTCAATTTGACCCTACCTCGTGCGTATTGCGAATTGCTCGATCGGGTCATACACCAGCCATATGCCGAGTTAGAGGAGAAGTTGTGGTGTTGCAACCTCGTGGGGTTGCGATTGGTATTGTGCCGCCGGCAACATTCAACGCAAATATTGAGCAGGTGGAGGTAGCGATGACGCAAGGAGACGTGTGCCTTCTTACAACTGACGGTGCAAATGAACGTCGAAATCGTATGGGTATTGAGATTGGAACTGAAACGATTCTGGAACTTGTTCGTACAACCAAGGTCACGTCTGCATCGGCCCTCATAGAGATGATGTTACTAGCACTTGAGAGCCATGCTGAGGGAACCGAGCCACATGACGATATCACGTTAGTTGGTATCGTCGTTAACACGATAGGAGAAATACCATGAACTTATTTACGGCAGAGGTAAAAAAGGGTGTCAACGACTCATGTGTCATCACGCTCATGGGCTATTTGGATGCCCACACAGCAGCAGATTTAGAAGCGTGCTTTCACAAGGCATTTGCAGATGGGTATAGGCGGTTCGTGGTAGACTTTGAGCAGCTCGACTATATTTCTAGTGCAGGGTTGGGTGTTTTTATGGTCTTCATTGAAGATGCAAAACGCGATAACGGAGATATTAAGATGGCTGCAATGAAGCCGAAGATATTTACGGTGTTTGATCTCTTAGGTTTTCCAGTTCTCTTTGACATTTATCGAACTGTAGAAGATGCTCAAAGGGCATTCCCAGCATACGAATGATAGCATTCAGCAATCATACTGAACATATACGAGCAACGGCTACTACGGAAAATCTGAGTGGCATTCGAGAGTTCGTAGGAGTACAAATCCAGGACTGTGGTTTTTCTGAGTTTGAAGAGAACGGGGTTATTCTAGCCGTTGACGAAGTGTGTGCCAATCTTATACGTCATGCTTTTAGCGACGGCAAGAATCAGTACATAGACATCTCAGTCACAATTGATGATCGTGACGTGCGCATCGAGATCCGTGACACAGCACGCCCCTTTGATCCCTCAAGCGTGCAACATCCAAATATGGATGAGTACTTTCGGGAACGTCGTGTAGGGGGCTTAGGAATCAGTCTCATGAAACGTGTAATGGATAGTGTCGAATATTCTCCGTGTAGCCCGGATGAGCCACGTAACACGCTCATTTTAACGAAACGTCATACGGTCTAAGTCGTCGTTCGATTTGGCGCAAAGAGCAATGCACGTTCCTCTGATTGAAGTGCTCTCCACTGCCCCTGCTCGAGGCTATCTTCAGGCAACACGAGTTTGCCGATACTGGTACGAATGAGGCGTAGAGCGGGGAAACCCACATGAGCACACATGCGGCGAACCTGACGATTCTTCCCCTCTACCAACCTAATTGTTATCCATGTAGTGGGAATCGAAAAGCGAACTCGTATCGGAGGAATCCGGTCTGGAATGTTGGGTTGGGGGCTCAGTAATTCGGCCGCACAAGGCAGAGTTCGTCTATTCTTTATCAATATGCCGCTTTGGATTTGATCTAACGCTGCCTGCGTAGGGATGCCCTCAACTTGCACCCAATACGTGCGTTCATGAGCCGAGTCAGGATCAAGTAAATACGTAGGGAGCCCCTTTTCATCACTCAGCAAAAGCAGCCCCTCACTGTCTGCATCAAGGCGGCCAACAGGGTAAACATCTGGCGGAAAGCCATACACTGCCAACGTAAGGTAGGTACTCAGTGGCTCGGGAGTGAACTGAGACAATGTTCCGAAGGGCTTGTTGAAGATGATAATCATCGGACGAAGTACAAACCAGGTGATAATCCGTCGATAGTAGTGCCGGCATCACGTCCGAGTATGTCATAATAGTGTTTCACTCTTGCAGGCACTGCAACAGAGGGATCAAAGAGTCTGGGACGCTGCTCAAGGCAAATTCCTAAAGTAATCACTCTGCCATCTACGATAATGGTTCGAACATCAACCGTGTCGCCGGCACCGGTTGTCCACAACACGTCCTTAACTGAGGATGTAGTTAGAGTGTCACTACCTAGAACATGCCTACCGATGACGGTTTCCACCGTATCTCCAACGCTTAACGAGTCGAACGATCGAACAAAGGGAACAACGCCGCCTAACGTAACCGGATCTGCAACTGTTGACGTATCGGGGATGAATGTTGAAAGATCTACAGTTATTGATGCCGCTAGTTGATTTACACCAGATAATCGCAGGTCTACAACATTGCTGATACTGTCTACAACCACAAACATGGTGTCAGTATCTCCTGGATACCCCACAACATCAAGAACCTTTAACACAACTGAGGGAACGTATAATCGTTGGAATGCCATTCCACCTGTGTAACCGTACGATTCAGCAGGACCGTATCCATACACAAAGATTCCAAAGCTGCTGTCAGAACGTACTTGATGAGGTCCAGCAGCAACACGATAATGCACGTACCCGAAGCTGGTGCCAGCAATAGCCGTAGCAGGCGCAGAAGGCACCCCATCAAGCGTCAACGAGGCAACGCCGTTCATCGGCACAACGCATGTGATCTGGTGCTGGGTATAGAAGGCCGTACCCGTAAGTCGTGGTTCAACGTTTACTACTCGATATGTTGACAGGTATTGTTCGATAGGGGGCATAAGGATGAGTGATGGATCGCCAGAGCGTCTACTCCCGTCTACTCGATTTGCCGTTCGATCCACAATGGTAACGAGAACAGGTTTTGTGGCAACAACATCAAGAGCCGAAACAAGGGCCGTGTCCAGAAATTTGCCAGCATCGATACGTGATGGTTCCTGACCGTTGATTTGTACCAACGTAGAATCTTCTGCTGCAAGAATGCGACATTGTGTTACATCACTGGCGCTAGTGGAAAGGTAGTCGTTCGGTATCTGAAGTGGAGGTACGATAATGTGTTTGCCCCATGTGTCAACACTCGGAAGTTGTTCAACAAGACAATCACGAGAGGCATTGTCTTTGAGCACTGGAACCTGCGCCCGTGTATGTGCACCTAAAACAACAATCGGTTTTGTAGCAACGATGCGCGTTCCGGTAAGATCATCGTTCTGTCTTGTATCAGTAACCCGCGCCTGAAGCAAATATGAACGCCCCCTATCCAGCCGAATGGAACGCTGAGCGCCGTTGGCTACACTGCTTCTACTAACGCTGAGGTCAATCGTAATATCTGTGTTATCCTCAGTGGCAACAATTACAAACTGGCTGGCATATATGGCGGTGAATCTCACCAGTGGTAAGCCAAAAATTATGGTAGTGTCTACAGTAGCGCTCGAAGCATACGTGGAGACACGATATGACGTGCCGAGTGCGTCAGTTGGAAGCACGAGCCAGGCGTCGCTCGTACTGTCGTCTCGCATCACAGCATAGACGGATACGTCCTCTGAGGTTGTTATGTGAATTGCGGCCGGCATCGACTTTTCGCCATCGTTCGACGATCCGTTTGGGCTTGTTACGCCACGTAGTTCATAGGGCAGGGCATTAAAACGAAACTCCCATACTGCGGCACCTGGTACGCGTGTTGTTTGAGTATCTACCGTTCCATCGCGCGCTGTTGCCGTTATAGTTACATCTGTAGGTCCATCACAGTTGACATGTAATGAAAGTATCGCAGCATCTGATCCGCCACTGCTGTGATCGTTGGGTGGTAGCGCGAGCCAAAAGTCAGTACCATGGCTGTCACGCAAAGACTGCGCCCATGCGCTCGACTGAACCAGGCAGATCACAATTGATATGCAAACGATCAGCTTCTGGACCATGAGTCAATAGTTTGTTCGCACAACGCTAACATTTCCTGTGCACTACGGTCCCATGTAAAAGACGATGCCCAGTGAATAGCGCCGTTGCTTAGACGTAGCCGGAGTTGGTCTTCTCGCAATACACGCAGGATGGAATCTGCAAGTTGCCCGATTTCTCCATATGGATAGAGCAGGCCCGATACGCCATTATTTACTGAGTCTCTCAGTCCGGGAACATCCGCACTGATTACCGGCGTTCCGCAAGCGTTGGCTTCAATATTTGTTATCCCCCAACCTTCTTTAACGGATGGGTTTACAGCAACATGTGCTTTGCTCAGATATTCGATCTTTTCTTCTCCAGTTACCCAGCCACGAAAAATAACATGACCAGAGAGGTTGAGTGACACAACCAGTTCTTGGAGTGATACTTGGTCAGCTCCACGGCCAATGATCTGGAGTTGTGCATTCGGGATACGTTCTTGGACGATGGAGAATGCCCTAATAAGATGGGCCACCGACTTATATCGTTTTAGTCGACCAAAGTACACAACGGTTGGAACGTCTGACTTCTTTGTAACAGCCATCGGAAAGTCGTCTGGGGCAATGCCATTGTAAATCACGGAGAGTTGTTTTGCTTTGAGGCCTAATGCCAAACACTCGCTACGCGTACTTTCAGACACCGTTGCAATTGGAACATCCTTGTAGACAGGCGGAATCAATCGCTCGAACATTGAAACGTATGAACCCGCGAGAAATCCAACTTCTCGAAAAATGCTCTTGCCAAAGAGGTGGTGAATAATTCCAACAATTGGTTTATTTACAAACAAGGGAGTCATGAACGGAATCTTATTGATATCGTCAATCACGATATCAGGGTTGAGCAGATGACCTTCTCGTTTCCACCAAATAGGAACGGTGTAGTTGAACAACGAACGAGACCCTCGACGTATCACGTTGATACCGTCGAGGGTCTCGCTGGTAGGAGCCCCTTGAAAGCCACACGAAAGCAGATTGACAGTGTGACCCATCTGGGCAATACGTCCAAAGATCTCGTGCAAATGCGTTTCAGCGCCACCTGCTTCGGGATGGCTCCTATCCTGCCAGTTCAGAACGAGGAGCTTCATTAGCGGCTTGGCGTCTCCACGATAACTTCCACCGTTCTGCTATAGAATCTTCCTTCAGGTGAGGCATTGTCATAAAGTGAGAGCCGCTCGCCTAGTCCAGCTACCGCAGAGCCAGGAACGCTCAACGCATTAGCAACCGCACGAGCCCGTTGTTCGCTAAGACGCTGATTGTAGTCGTCAGATCCGCTACGATCTGTATAGCCATTGACCTTAACCACGGAGTTCGGCGTGATGCGACTCTTGATAGTATTTATCAAGGTCTGATTCTCAGGAGTGATGTCTGCCTTATCAAAACCAAACAAGATGAGAGAATACCGGTCGATTGATTTATCTGTGCCACCCGTTCTCTTCTTATCCTCAAGTGTGACTTCACTAACGTTAATCGTCTTTGTTTCTGAAGGAACGATATTGCCACTAGTGTCCTGAACAACAAGCATGTAGTTGAGATTCCGCGTTCCACGGGGAATGAATGCGCTTTGTTCTGCCATACGCCAATCAACGGAGGCAGGGATAGGGTCTCCTGCATGGAATGTGCGAATTATTCGGTCATCTTCAGAGACGAATACAGTCCACGATGCGATCGATACCTTAGGATCAATAGACGGAAGGAACCTCATGCCAGCAGGTTCAAACACACGCATCGTGTCTAGCGAAGATATTGGTTCTAGAATCGAAGCATCTGATGTAGATATCTCAACACGGCGGTTCTCATCCCTTCCATCTGCTTCTGCTGTGTTAGACAGTACGGCTGGAAACCCGCGAGTCTCGGTTGCAATCCGTCCAGCTTTGATCCCCCATGTGCCTACGAGGTAGTCTTTTACAGCATTAACCCGTTGTGAAGCAATATTACCGGCTGATTTATCCTCAGAATCATCAGTGCATCCAGTTAGAGTGATTGATGATGATTGATTCTCTGACATCCGCTTGCCGATAATGTTGAGCATCTGGTGGTAGGTAACCATGGCGTCGAGATTGTAGAAATCACTGAGCGAGTAGTTGCCAACCTGCTCTTGACCAATTGCACGATACCGAGGTGGAATCTTTGATGAGTTTTGATCAAAGAACACATACGGCAGAAGTGGCCTTACACGTGTAGAGGTAAACTCTTCGATCTTGATGTTTTGCGTGTTTGCAGTCCGACCTTCTTCTGTTATCCCCGTTGCATCAATGTTTGCAACAAACGCAACGCCCGGTGCTCCCTTTGTTGGAAGGGGCGTGCGGCGAGCAACGTCGTACAACTGGTAATCATCAAGCGAGTCGTCCACCTCAGGTGGCACAAACGTAAGTGCAAGTCCTAGGCGTATGTGTTGGACCTTCCACGACGTATTTGTAACAACATCAAATGGGGATACGGTAAACAACAATTCTGGACTAAGGAACAGCGTACGATCTGTGTTGAGTGGAAGATCATATGAGGCACCCACGGTTAAACCAAGTGCAAGCGCATTAACGCTGTTGATCGTCCCGCTTGACACGTTGCGTTGGCGCGTTCCAGTTTCAAACGTTGCATTCTGTGGTAGTACAAGTGTCTCCTTCTGCTCGTAGTCGGCACCGATACGGTAGCCGGCCGTGATGCCGCCGCGTAAGGACAGTTCCTGCGTGAGGCGGTATCCAACCATAGGTTCTATACTGATTTGTGCGAAAGAACCCATCAACGAATGATCAATCTGTGCGTTGGTAGTGCTTCCATCACCGATAACTGTAGGCAGATTTTGCGATTCTACCATCGTCACAGAATATAAACCATAATGAACGCGTAGATCAAGCAACCATACGGGATCGATTGGTGCGATATACACCATGCCAGCAAAAAAACCACTGCCTGTACCTCCAGTAAATTCTGGACAACAGTTTGGAACTTCAGGCAGTCTCGTAAACGAGGCACTATGAAGATCAATTGAGTAGTTGCCGAAAAGTCCGATGCGTGGTTTCTCTCGTTGGAGTGTGTTCTGAGACCATAATGATACTGTGACCACAAACGTGAGTACACAGAAGATTGCTAGGCGCAGTAGGGGGCGATTGGGGTTCATGGTTTGCGTCATTATCGCACCACCTCGATGCGTTCAACAATACGTTGCGTTGGCGTTGTAAGTACGAGTATATATGATCCGTTTGGAGTGGTCGAGAAGTCAATTGGTACAAACCAAGAGCCCCCTTGCATTACGCGATCCACCAACGTAGAAATCAGTCGCCCGCTAATGTCTATAAGTTCAAGTTTCGTTCTCCCGGCTTCAACGGTGGAGATCACGGCCGTAGTTGATCCCGTGGCTGGGAGCGGTGCAAGCCGAACGCTTGCTGCCTGCTGAGTGAGATCAATGAGGCGGGCGCCACCTTCACGGCAAATGTCTGAAAGATCTACTTTTCCGTCCTGAGTCTTGAAGACAAGAGTATCCGCAACTACAATCGAATCGATGTGGATTATTGATGTTGTATCGTTACCCCATGACGTCATAAATCGAAGCGTAGTTGCTACCGAGTCAGTCTGTTGAAGGGGGATAGGCACAATAAATTCTCTCATGCCATCAGCCCGGAACGTGCCCATCGGAGTGCCAGCAGTTGGAGTGAGAATAGTACCGTTTACCACGAGTATCGCTTCAACCTGCGGTACTTGCGTCCGATCAAGATTTGACTTGTTCGTAACTGTAATTGGAACGGACACTTCGCTGCCGATCTTGGCTCTTGCCTCACCAATGCGAATCGTGGCACCGATGACGCTCTTTACTGAGGCAGTCATGCGAAGAGTTTGGCGTGTACCACATATCGAGTCTACGAATGTGTAGGACTCATTGTATATGCTACCCGCTGTTCCACCAACGAATCGCACTGTGAGGTCAGAATATTCGCCGGTCTGAGTTATCTCAGGGCTGATGTTCTCGATTCTGAAATTTCCTGCAACAATCGATGTACGGTTCCATCGAAGTGCAACTGTCCCACTATTCAATAGGAGTAGCCGCTCAATTGCTTGCTCACCTTCACCAATGTTGCCGAAGTTTACATCTGGCCGTGATAGTTCAAAACCTACGGAATCTTTACGAGCAGAGATCTGTGTTACTGTTCTACCATTTATTGCGTTCACCGCACTGGAAGAAAATACTACCTTCGCATCTTTGGCGCCTGTACGATTTGGTATAAACGTTACGGCGAATGGAACTACGCCACCAGGTTCAACGGTAATCGGGAAGGAAGCTGCAGTGGTAACGGTAAATTCGTCTGCACTAGCCCCCTCAATACCAGCGGAAAACACCTGAAGCTGAGCATTCCCAAAATTGCGGAGTTCGACAGTCTGTGGCGGACTTCCAGATGTGCAAACATTGGTTGGGAAGAGAATCGAACTCGCTGCCGACGCACGACCGTCACCAGTGCCTTCACCATAGAGTTTCACTCGAACTGGATTTCCGACTTGTGTTTCGAGAATGAGTTCACCAGCAAATCGTCCAAAGTCAATAGGCTCAAATCGCAATGCAATACTGCGTGCCTGTCCGGGGTTAAGTGTAAACGAACCACCACCACTTACAATAGTGATTTGGTTTGATTGTGGTCCATTGAGACGCGTAACATTCACAACTACCGGGCTTGTTGCCGTGCTAGGCATACGCAATGTGACTGTGGTGTCAACGATAGACTGATTTGCAATGTGTCGGCCAAAGTCAATGAGCGTTGGTCCTGTTAACAATGGATTAACCCCATTGCCGCTCAATCGTACACGAGTAAATCCAGTGCCTGTGCTAACAATGACGTCGGCTGAGCGAGGCCCAAGAACGGTTGGCGTAAAAGACACGTCGAGTAGTAGGGGGCTACTTAATGAGATTGGTGACTGCAATGACGTTGAAAGAATTGCAAAGTCACTAACGTCTCCGCTTACGATGCTTGCACCAAGAATAACGAGAGGGGAAGTTCCAGAGGTAGTTACTGCAGGTGCAATTTTATCCTGCCCAGCGCCTAATTCTACATCGCCCATGTTGATGTTGTTCGCTACACCATCCGCGCCACCAATCTTGAAGTTTAGGTCTGATGCATCTTCGTTGGTACCAATTGCGTCGATCAACCAAACTCGTCCGGTGAAATCTGTTGAGGCAGTACCTACTCGTTTTGCATTTGGTGAATAACATGAGCCGTACACTATTCCTGAATGACCAGCAAGTGACGATTGAAGACTCAGTGAGGCAGCATCGAAGATTTTTGCTGTGGCGTCTGCACCAGCACTGAGTATGGTGCTTCCGTTAGGAGAAAATGTGAGCCCTAGAATCGAACCCGTTGCCGGAAGGGTTGTGGCAAGTTGAGCTCCAGTTGTTCCATTAAAGGTTGTGATAATAAAGTCGGTTCCTCCAGATACAACGCGCGTTCCATCTGAATTGATGCCGACAGCGTATATCAATCCTGTTCGACCACCAACAGCACATGTTGCTGTTACTTCAAGTGATGAAGGATCTCTCACGGTTGCCTTAGTACCTTCAGCAATGGCCATATGTTTGCCATTCGACGATACGTCTATGTCAAAAACAGGACCTTGGTCTACAATCTTGGTGGTTGAGATTGACCAATCTGTTGTTGAGATTTCCACGATGGAGCGATCCGTTCCTGCAAAAAGTTTTTTGCCATCAGGAGTAAAGGCAACAGCACGTGATCTACCTTCTACTGGAATAGTTGCAACACGAACACCAGTTGTATAATCCCAAATACGCACCGATTGATCAAAACTCGCAGAAGCTACAAGTGTAGTGCCAGGCATAACAGCAACATCCCACACCCAATCATTGTGCACACCAACAAGACGTTCTTCCGTCCCGTTGAATGGATTCCAAAGCCGCACCGTACCATCGTGGCCCCCAGTTATAACGCGTTGGCCATCATCCGTAAATGTTATGGAATACACTGGTTGGTTCTGGCCACGGAGAACTGCGATTTTGTCAGCATTGATAAAAGTTCTTGATACACGAATACGTGCCTTATCGGCAACCTCAGGTCCGGGGCGCCACGAGTACGAAAGGCCATTGGCTGTTTCGGTAATTGGACGCCACGATGAACCCCCATCGGTGCTGAGTTCAAGCCGAACAACGTCCTGTGGTAAAACATTGGTCCACGTAATTGTAGTGTCGGCTCCAGCCAGATAATCACCACCACCATTGGGCTGAACGAGCTTGAGTACGTCTCCGCGGAATGGCGATCCCCCATGCAATGAAATTGTAGGAATGTTGCAGTTGGGCGAGCCAATGGTCAATTGGGCAAACGCGCCATCCGTACTAACTGCATTAAAACGTAGCGTAACGGTAATGCTTTGCCCCTTGAGTATGGTTACAGGGAATTGCGTGGCTTCAACAGTGAACAACGGATTAGAAATTGAGAAAGAGTTAATCAGTACGTCGCCATTTCGAGCTGTGAGTTGCAATGAGCTAGTGGCACTCATCCCCGCAGGAGGCTCACCGAATTCAACTCCAGTGGTAGATGCCTCGAGAACGGTGATGTTAGAATCAGGCACTGCATAAGATGAAGAGCGTAGAACTGTGGCACGCGTCATTACGATGCTACGGGCGGGGCTACATATTTCTGTAGCAGTCCACACAAGCGTACAAGCAGGGAGTTGCTTGGCATCGGCTACATAGCCTCGCGCAAATGCCTGGGCGGCTGCGTTAGTCGAAACATTCTCCGTCCAAGCTCCTCCACTTGAGTCTGCTAGTGCCTTTAGCTCCGCTGTTGCTTTAGAGCGAATGCAGATTACGTAAACACGAATGCCGAATGAACGAGCTGAACCTAAGGCGCTTTTCAAGTCGAATGTAGATGAACCGTCTGTAAACAGCAAGAGTGCACGACCATTACGTGCGTTCTGGAGGTGCCGTAGGGCGCCCATCGGTTGATCGAGCAGCCCATTGGAAATACGCAAGCCTCCTGAGCTGCGTACAGAATTCACGACGCTTGTATAGGTAACTTTGTCCGTGGATAAACCATACATGAGATTGGCCTGCGCATCTATGGTCTGAAAGCCGATCTCGTCCGATGTAGACGTAAGAAGTTGGGACACAGCCAGAGCACCATTTCTCATGAAGTCAAGGTTCGATGGCGATCCCAAAGACGTAGAAGCCGATACATCCATCGAAACCAGTAGCGAAAGACTTCGCCCACCAGAAGAAGGTTCGCATGAAGTTGTTGGGTTAACGGCAACTCCATTTTCCGTTGCGGTAACTTCATTGGGTCCGATGGATTGAGGAAGTCCCGTAGCATCGAGCACGTATATTTTTGCACTGATTGCCGGATAGGCAGAGGCATTGACGCGAATGGGCACGTAGGTCTGCGCCGTAGTGGAAATACCAGCAACAACGCATAACGCTGCAACAAGCCCAATGAGTCCCGAACGAGGTACTCTCATAAACCCTCCGTGCTATCATTTTAAGGTGATCATTTGCCAACAATACCAACCAACAATGATACCACAAAGTACCCGCTCTACCAACGAGTTAGCGTACAGGGGTAACAAGTTCTATAACCACGGTCCGGTTGTAAGCACGGCCCTCTGGCAATTCGTTTGGAAATAGGGGGCGATCTTCGCCCACGCCTTCAATTTGGGCCTCAGATACGTTCAGCATTTTAGCCACTTCTCGCGCACGGCGGACAGATAACTCGCGGTTGTATTCGGCCGTGCCCATAACGTCTGTAGCTCCAATAATCCGCACCAAGGTTTCAGGTTTCATCCTAGAACGCACGTACTCTATGAGTCTGGCATTGTCGCCCGTTACTGCTACGTCATTGAACTCAAAAAGAACAAGACCAAACCGTTCGATCTGCGTATCACCGAGTTGCTCTATGCGTTTTTTTGTTACCGTAAGCTGCACGAGTTCAACGGTATCGAGTGCCACCGAAGTTTTGCCCAAACTATCTGTTGCGGTAAGCTCAGCAACAAGTGGATCCGCGGTGAATGAACGAGGATCTTTGTTTAGGAGTTTTATTGTGGTTGTTCGCGAAGACGTTTCTAATTGGTCTGCCTCATGGAGAGTGCGAGCCCCCTGACGAACAACCAATTTTGATTGACGAAGTCCACCAGGTGCTGCAACTGAAGACTCAATACGAAGATCGGATGGATCAAGACTTACATCGATGGAACCAAGCGAGACGGGGCTAAGGACGGCGGCATCACTTGAAGTTATCTCTACGCGTCTATTTTCTGCGGCAGCTAGAGGCAACATGTCCGCTTCGGTTGCGCGAGTAAACTTAAGGGGGACGTTCCTTGCTGAAACGTCGATTCGTTTGGAATCAATGCCAAGTGCCACAAATTCGTCGCGAATGCGTTCAGCGCGTGCTCTAGCAAGGTCTAGGCCAACGTCAGCCCCCTGCCCAGACGTGTTCCCCGTGACTTTGATTCTTGACTTTGTATCGGTATTCAACCTTTGTGCCATGATGGCAATTTCACCTTGAGCAGCTTCTAACGGCGTAAGTGCGATGGTGTCTGCCAATGCTCGTTTTGCACCATCTACATACCTCTGTGGCAACGTGCTCGAACCTTCGTCAAAATAAATGTGGCCAATGAGTGGATGAAGAGTTGTGACTTGAGTTTCTTCAATACGGATTGTGGGGTTAGGAATGATGGTGCCATCGGCGAGCATTCCAGAGGCGTGTACGCTAACAATAGGTGGACCAATCACAACTACTGGTGGGGGCGGAGCAATCAATGGAGGAGGGGGCTTTACCACCGAACTGTCTGCTGTTTGACTACTGCGCAGTTCCCAGCCCAACGCAATTCCAAAACGGAACTGGGCAACGCTCCACGTAACACCGCTGGATGCTCCAGTTAGTGGAAATTGATACGTTAGCTCTGGTGCTAAGAAGGTTGACCGGCCACGGCCAATAGGGAGAACATATCGGATACCACCAACAATAGTAGCCCGGAAAGCCGCTGCATCAGGAATGTTTGCTTGGGTATCAACCCAAACACGATCATCACCCAGATACGCCCCATAGTCGCTTGGTTCAGTTAGAGTTTCTGTTTGATGGAATGATGTTGCAAGTGTCACGGCGAGGCGGGCACCTAAGAGTAGGTCCAACCCACCAAATGCACGAAAAGAGATCAGCGGCTCTATTCCAATGCTGGCCAATGAAGCGTCTATTTGGTGCGTGAAGAGCGCGTTTACCACCTTGGCCGTATCTCGCAGGTCGGCAACAAACGAACGTTCTTCATCCGTCATGGTGCCACTTTCGGTGGAGTAGGTAAGCCGGCCAAGGAACCTAAATCGGTCGCCTAATGAAACTCCATACCAACCGCCGAGGTAAAATCCAGTGCCACTGCCACCAGTAAACGCAGGGCAACACGAGGGATAAGAACCGAGTTTACCAAAGTTTGCATCGTGAAAATTCAGAGCGCCCCCTCCCACAACTCCTACCTCGTTTTGGGCAAGCAGATGCGTTGGCAATGTTATTGCTAAGAATAAGGTGATACATGTGAGCGAGCGAAGTGGAGACAGCATCTTGCGAACTTATGTAATAGACTGTACACCATAGTGTGATGAACAGATTGAATCGTGACGTTATGTGGCAGATGGACAAAGCTCAAGCACAGGACAAACACTGCATTGCGGCCTGCGGGCAATACAGGTTTGTCTGCCATGGGTGATGAGTGCATGATTCATAACGTTCCAACGTTCAGTTGGAACTAGATTCATCAGAGTGTATTCGATTTTGACTGCATCTTCGGTGGCAACCACGCCAAGCAGATTCATGATTCGGGTAACGTGTGTGTCAACCGTAATCCCGGGAATGTTAAAGCAATTCGAGAGAACACAATTTGCGGTCTTTCGGCCAACGCCGGGTAGGGTAACAAGTTCATCTAGGGTTGCTGGCACTTCGCTGTTAAACGTATCAATGAGCCGCTGACAGCATCCTCGAATGTTTCTCGCCTTTGCCTTGTAGAAGCCCGTAGAATGAATGTCTTGCTCAAATTCTTCTATTGGAACCAGTAGGATATCTTCAGGTGCATGGTATTTCTTGAAAAGATCCTTTGTAACGATGTTCACTCGCGCATCTGTGCATTGCGCCGAGAGTATCGTTGCTATCAGTAGCTCAAATGGCGTGGTAAAGTCTAGGCCAGCATGTGCGTTGGGATACGCAGCAATGAGCAGATCAATAACCGTTCCTACTCGAGCAGCCAAAGCCGCCTTTGATTCACGTTTGGCCATAGGTGTGCGTTAAACTGTCAGGGTTGTCTCTGTAATACAGGTACGTGGGGTGATCTGTTCGAGCGATTATAACGCCGTGTTGTTCAGCGCGTTGATAGAAAAGCGTGTCTTCGGCATAAGAAACTTCGTCGAACCTGCCAATTTCAGCAAACAGCGTTCTACGAATCACAAACGTTCCGCCAACAACACAATCATTCACGTGAATTTTCACAGTTGGGTTGTCCTTATCAATCACCCATGGTTGGCCCACAACCTCAACGCCTCCATGGAGGAATTGCACGGTAGGGTAGGCAAGGAGCATCCCGCGGCGGGTAGAGAGATGGTCGGGTTTATATGCATCATCACTGTCGAGGAAAGTCACAAAAAGCCCCCTAGCTTCGTCTATACCCCGATTACGGGCCCGGGCGCTCCCGTCATGATCTTTAGAAACGTACCGAAATCGTGGGTCGGCCTGTCCGTACCTTTGTATGATATGCTCCGTTCCATCAGTCGATCCATCATCCACAATCACGGCTTCCCAATCTTCCTCGGTCTGTGCCAACAGCGAGAGCAGGGCGCGCTCTATGAGATCTGCTCGTTGATACGTGCAGAGGATCACTGTGAAAAAGGGAATTACCATAGACAACCAAACTACGAACTGGTGCACGCATGACACCTCTCGATTTCTGGACAACGTGCTCAGCCAACGACATTATGATCGACAAGGACCAGGTGGATGCTCTTGAAAGGTACCAAAAGGAGATCATCTACTGGAATAAGAAGGTCAATATGATCTCCCGCAAGGATGAAGATCATATCTGGGATCGGCATCTCCTGCATGCTCTAACGCTGTTGAAGTATTGCGACATTCCTAAACGCGCCCGTATCCTTGATGTAGGAACGGGAGGGGGCTTACCAGGAATTCCGATCAAGATTGCCCGTCCAGATGTGAAAATGCTCCTTGTGGACTCAATAGGCAAAAAAGCGTCTATGACGGACATGTTTGCGCAGCACACCATGCTCAAGGATATTACTACGCTCAATGCCCGTGTAGAAACACTTGCTCAGGACGCGCACTATCGGCTAGCGTTTGACGTTATCATATCTCGTGCCGTTGCCACAACAAATACACTCATCTCCTGGATTAGCCCCTTGCTGAAAAAGAATGGTTATTGTGCCTTTCTAAAAGGGGGCGATCTAACGGCTGAGATTGAGGAGGCAATGGCGCATCATTCGGACCTACAGGTGCAGGAGATTCCGATTAATATGTTCGGCGCACCATGGTTTGCAGAAGATCAAAAAAAGGTAGTTGTGTGCAGATTGTCCTAAAGCTTGTTGTTACTCTTTTGTTGTGCTCGTACGTGCCCGTGCTAGCACAGCAGCGCGTTACCCCGGTTCCTGCAGCTGCTGGCACACAGAGTGCAGTGAAGCTTGCACGTGTGAAATATTCGGGTGGGGGAGACTGGTATAACGACCCCAGTGCTGAGGTAAACCTATTGCGGTTTGTGCGCGCTAACACAAACATTCTGGTAGATGCTGTGTATGAGTTTGTAGACCTAGGGACGGACAATCTCTTTCTCTATCCGCTGTTGTTTATGACCGGGCATGGAACGGTAAACCTAACGGAGACTGAAGTTCGAAATCTGCGAGCGTATCTACAGAATGGTGGATTCTTATACGTTGATGACGACTATGGCATGGATGCCTCGGTCCGCAAAGAACTCAAGCGTGTTCTCCCAGATCAGGATCTTCGAGAGATTCCTTTTGATCATCCGATCTATCATAGTCACTTTCAGTTTCCAAACGGTCTTCCGAAAATACATGAACACGATTCCAAAGCACCCCTTGGATTGGGACTGTTTCTCGAAGGAAAACTATGTGTGTTCTATACCGTGGAAACAAATCCAAGCGATGGTTGGGCCGATGCAGAAGTACATCATGACCCACCAGAGAAACGAGAAGCTGCCCTAAAGGTTGGTACAAACATTGTAGTCTATGCACTTACTCGGTAAGCCAGAATAATAATCGTGACACGTCAACACATCATCAATAAGCTTACGAACACCGCCCGTGCTGAACAAGCATGGATGGCATTACGCGGAGCTGGGCTTGCGTCCATCGTTGTTTCAGCAGTTGTTGCAATGGCGATTCTAGCAGAATCCGTGGGTCATACATCAATGTTGATCCGATCTATTTTGTGGTGGACGATGAGTATCACTGGCGTGGTTGCGATGGCAATGTTTGTTGCGCCTTCCGCCCTGCGGTTCTTTGGATTGGTGAAACGATTCGACCCTACAGACATCGCACTTCGGGTTGGTGCGGAGTATGATGATGTAGGAGACATGTTATGCAACGTATTGCAGCTAACGAAGAATGTAGACACATCCACGGAGTTGACGAAAGCCGCATTCGCAGCTACGGCTTCGACTGTTGAAGACAAAGATTTTTCTGTGATTATCGACAGGCGTAAACCGCGAATCGCAGCATTGACGGGAATTGTAAGCGCATCGATCCTGATCCTCGTCACAGCGTTAACACCTAACGTTTTGGGAGCAGCGTGGCAACGGCTCGTGCAACACGGTCAGTCCTTTTTACCTCCTGCACCATTCTCGTTGCAAATCCGGCCACTCACTGATACAGTTATGCGTGGAACAACACAACGAATCGAAGTAACAGCGATTGGTGTGCCCCCTACAGAGATCATCGTACACGTGCGTGAGTCAGGTTCGAAGAGATTCCAGCCGTACGTTATACGCCGCGATACTGGCAATACCTTCCATTATCAATTTCCTGGGCTTACCCAGTCTGTAGAGTTCTTTGCAGAAGCAGTTTGGATGGACGATGGGGTGCGTTCAGACACGGGTAGAATCGTTGTGATAGACCGCCCTATTGTGCGCACACTCACCGGCCGTGTTATTCCACCCGCCTACACAAACATGCCATCAACCGATATAACGGAGCAGCAAGCAGATATCACGGCTCTTACGGGCTCTCATGTTGATGTTTCGATTGTGGCAAATAAAGACCTGCGAGATGCTCACATCGTGATCATCGGGCAAGGACGAGATTCGGCAGCTGCAGACACCACAAAAGTCAAGCTCGAAACACGCGGTCAGGTAGCTAAGGGTAGGTTCACAATTGCCCGTACCGGCACGTATCACATAGAATTGCGTGATCGTGATGGCCAGGTGAATGCAGACCCAGTGAAATACGGAATTGTTGCACTTACAGATGCCTTCCCAATGATTACGTTGATCGAACCCACACAGAACGTGGAACTTGATCAAAAGGCCATCGTTCCGGTTGTTGCATCTATTGCGGATGATTATGGTTTCTCCCGACTGAGACTCTATTACCGTCTTACCGCATCGCGGTACGCACAACCAGAAAAGAATTTTAAGTCTATAGAAATCCCGATTGTTACGCAAGGGGCTGTGCTTGACGTACCATACATCTGGAACCTCAGTAAGGTTGATGTAACTCCAGAGGACACATACGAGTTCTACGTAGAGGTGGCAGACAACGATCTGTATGGTGGACCAAAAACTGCTAGAACGTCTACTCTCACCGTGCGCATGCCATCGCTCGATGAAGTGTTTGCCGAGACGGACCGTACGCAGGAGTCCGCCCAAAAGGAGCTCAAAAATCTTGCTAAAGAGGCCGAGGAAGTAAAACGCGAGGCCGAGCAGTTGCAACGAGAGCTCCAAAAGCAACAGTCACAACAACGTCAGGATGTTAATTGGTCAGACAAGAAAAAAGCAGAAGAGCTCATGCAACGGCAGGAGCAACTTCAAAAACGTATGGATCAGGTTGCGAATAAAATGGAAGAAATGGCTGACAAACTTCAACAGAACAAGGCCATTTCTCCAGAGACTCTTCAGAAATATCTCGAGTTACAAAAGTTGATGAAGGAAGTGAAATCCCCTGAGCTAGATCGTATGCAGGAGCAAATGAAAAAGGCGATGGACCAGATATCGCCAGAAGAATTACAAAAGATGATGAAGGATTTCAAGTTCAACGAAGAAGAATTCAAGAAGAATCTAGAACGTCAGCTCAATCTTCTCAAACGCATGCAGGCCGAGCAAAAGACAGACGAACTACAACGTAGGGCAGAAGAGCTCGTGCAGAAACAAGATGAACTCAAGCAACGCACTGAAGAGTTAAATCCGAACAACAAGGAAGAGAACAAGCGCCTGGCAGAAGAACAGCGCCAACTTGAAGAAGACCTCAAGCGCCTAGCACAAGAGGCAAAAGATCTCGAGAAGCTGATGAAGGAGATTGGGCAGGATATGCCACAAGAAAAGATGGAGCAGGCGCAAAAAGATCTCGACCCTCAGGGTACACAAGATCAAATGGAACAGGCAAGTCAGCAGATGGAAAAGGGGCAGAAACAAGATGCCACGAAGAAGCAACAACAAGCGTCGCAAAACATGCAACGATTTGCGCAACAGATGAAGGACATGAAGCGCGAAATGCGTAGGAACAGTCAACGAGAAGCAATGCGGCAGATGCAGAAGGGTATCAACGACCTTCTAGACCTATCAAAAGAGCAAGAAGCATTGAGTGAGCAAATGCGAGGCATGGATCAGCAGTCATCGCAGTACCCTCAAATGGCTCAACGCCAGCAAAAACTTCAAGAGTCGATGCAGAATGTTGCAAACAACATGATGCAACTAGGACAGAAGTCAACGGCGGTTTCCCCTGAGATGGCACAAGACCTCGGCGATGCGATTCAGAGTATGAAGGACGCCACTCAGGCGCTCGCGAGTCGCAATGCACAACAGGTGATGCAGAATCAATCGGGCGCTATGAGCTCAATGAATGGTGCTGCCTCCAAAATGAGTGATGCTCTTGGCGCCATGATGCAGGGAGAGGGGGCAGGCCAGGGCGGACAAGGTCAGAAACCGGGGCAAGGCGGACAAGGGCGGGGCCAAAGCCCCTTTCAACGACTTCAACAACTTGCAGATGACCAGCAGTCCATCAATGATGGAATGAATCGCATTGGCCAGAATGGTCAGCCATCTGATGAAAAGCAACGTGCAGAAATGGGCAGACTGGCAGGTCAGCAAGGAAGAGCACAGAAGGCACTTCAAGAGCTAGAACAAGAGCGAGCTAAAGTTGTTGGTAGCAAGAAGCCCCTTGGAGACCTGCAGCAAATCGCTAGGGACATGGATGAGGTGATGTCAGACATGCAGAGCGGTAGCATTACGCCAGAAACGCGCCAGCGTCAAGAACGAATACTATCGAGACTGCTTGATGCATCAAGGTCGATGAACGATAGAGACTACGAAAAAACAAGAGAGTCTAACAGCGGTCAAGAGCTTTCGCGAAAATCACCGGGTCCACTAGTCCTGCCAGAGCAACAAAAACAATCGATGCGTGCAACCATCGACCAGCTTCGCCAGGGCTACACCAAGGACTACGAGAATATCATCAGACAATATTTTGAAGCCCTGCAACGCCAGCGTATTCCAAATAGTGGTCAACGATGATAAAGCTCATAGCGTTTATTACCGTGCAATCCATTCTTAGTGTTGGCGGCATAATGATGCTCGCACGGGTGCTTCATGGCAAGGCAAGTGACGTGCGCACAATCGGAGCTGCGGTATCGTCAGTAGAAGGCCTGATCGGAATTGTATTACTTATCTCATCCTTTATTGTGATGAGTTTTATACTTTCTTTTGCCAAGGCCAGCATTTACATTCCAATTAGTACAGCCATAGTTTTTTTAACAACAGTATTGTTTGGTGTATTCTTTGGCTCAGAGCGCGTTGCACCCTTAGCAGTATGTGGGATGGCGCTCATTGTAGTTGGAGTAGGTCTTGTAAGCATGCGGAATTAATACATATTTTACCAATCTCCAGGCAGATCTGGCGAGGCACAGCCAGTGGCAACAAACACCTCAAACAACTTCATAGCGGGGCCCAGCGACGTTAGCCTCATGGTGTACCAGACCCCCTATTGTTAGTACTGAAATTCCGTAAATAATTAGTTAAAGAACAGGGGAACATCCTTGTGTAGATCAGCAGGGATCGGGACGTCAACACCCAATGATTTGAGTTATTCAGCGGGAGTGCCGTATCCGATGCCAGAATGCAGCCTTTCGACGTTATAGAAGTTTCGGAAACGTTCAAACGTGCCCTGTGCCTGATCAAGTGCATCGAAACAGATGCGATCGCAGACGGCACTTTGAACAATGCTGTGATAGGATTCAATATGTGCGTTCTGTTCAGGTGTTCCATGTTGAGTGAACTCATGTTGGACTTTTAGATCCTTGAAGTACTGGCGTACGATGCCGGCCTCGAACTGGCTTCCGTTGTCTGATCGCACGGTGACCTTTTCGGGGAAGGAATACCGACTAAAGATATCCTCGAAGAGCACCTTTAGGTCTTCCTTCTTCATCGAGCACTGTAACAGCTGTCCCATGTTGAACCTACTGATGACATCAATGACAGTTAGCAGAAATGCTTTGCGCCCAGCGCCATCGATTTGGATGCACTTGATGTCGAATTCCATATAGTCAAAAGGTCGCTTCGTTATTGGCAGCAAGTCTTTAACCCACGCTTTTCCGCTCCTATCGCGTGATGGCTTGGGTAGCAGAAGCTTTTCTGTGCGCATCAGGCGATAGACCTTCTTTCTGTTGATGATAAGCCCATTGCTTTGCAGCCACACAGCAACCTTTGCATAGCCATAGTCAACGAATTCCTGTGCCAGCAGCCATCGTATTGCGGCAAGGATTACTTCATTGGAAATGATGTTACCAGCCGCGTGTCGGCTATGCGTCGTAGCTAGCCTGCCACGCTGGCCTGGACGAGGGCTGTAGTAGAACGTGCTCTTACTCAACCCTACATTTCGAAGTACGAAGCTGATTGATTCGGTATCATGGATGAACTCGTGTGCTACCATTAATCGGTTCTCCCTCGTAATAGTGCCATCTCCTTCTCGGCTACGATCTCCTTCCACTGATAAATGAACTTGGCGTACATGGAGTACTTTCGAAGCGTTACGACTAGTCCGTTCACTTCTACCTCCTGCAATATGAAAAGCCGGTACTCATCCGTATACCGTCAATATTTGCCCATCCGTGACCTCTACTTGTTTGAGTCTTCAAAAGTAGAACATCGGTCCAACTATTTAGGGGTCTATGACAGTTAATTTTTGTCAAAAAAAATACCCCATATCTTACCCAAATAAAACAGTCCTGTTTTCGATGGCATGTACCGATGTGTATTATTCCAAATATTCCATCCCATCTGAGCTCACAAAATGATTCATTCTAAACTCCTAACAAGATTCTTGTGCTTGTTGATTGTAAGTATGGGCATACGTTCTCAGGCGATTGCTCAAGATGCTACATGTGAACATACAGTAAATCAGTGTGGAACACAATCGCCTTTGCATTGCGATTGTGCTGGAACGGAGACTGAGTTTACTATTTGTCATGCAGGTACAAATTATATTGCTACCGTTTGGCTTTGTTCGCAAAGTGCCACTACAGCTTTAATTGATAACCCGTGTACAAGTGTGTATCCATCCGAATGTGACTATGCCGTTAATTCGGTGTCGTGGATAAAGAAGATTTGTGTACCTCAAGCACTAAAGAATATGGGCCTCTTAGCAATCTATCAGGCTATTATTAACGGTACCGATCTCTGTTGTAATAATTTTCTTGGGGTCACTATCCCTAAGTGCAATACGGGAACAATTTGCGCAACGCCAACCAATACTGGAGTGTATTGCCACATTCTTGCATTACCTAAATGCCTCAAAAGGACTATGTAACTGGATGTTATGAGGCTTGTGACAACGGAATTGACTGTGGTCAACATTGTTTTGTTGAGCGACGGTATTGTCGAGTTACTCCATCAACATGCTGCAAGTATTTTCGAACCGGATGTGAGGGTTCTAACCTTAGTTGCACTGGCGAGTGCAATACAAACTTTGACAATTGTTGCGATTTGGGAGATGGATCATGCTGCATATAATAGTTGTCAATCATTTGCGAATTCTCGGACTGAGTACCATCATTGCTTCGATTGCATTTTGCAGTATGCCTGTTGTTTCGCAGGTGCGGTTGTCAGACTATTGGTGGAGTAATTCAGCCGCAGCGAGACAATTTCACTATCACCCATTGTGGGGTGTGATTGTAAATTCAGACTTTGGAGTTTTTAGCGGGCCAGATGTTGACCACCTAACACAATTGCTCCCCACCGAGCAATACATTCGTATTAAAGCTCTCAATAAGGTGGCAATGTTAGAAAACGGCACGTGGATTGTGTCGGGTGGAACACTTGCACGGGAAACTAAAAGAACGACATATCTTTTTAGCAAGCCAGGAACTGAACCGCGTGTGCTTGGGATGGCTGCCCTAGATGGACAAAATCTTGGGGGTGGCCTTGATAAACTGAATCTCTATAAGGCATTTGACACTTCATACTTTGGAATTGTAGAAACGTATTCATCTAACTCTGGTGCTACGTGGACTTTTGCTCCGCAACCCGATTCACTACTTTATAAAGGCGGAATCTCGGTATTCTTTGGTCATCAGATCTTGATTCCAGGAGTTGGAATAGTTGCCTATTCTCCTGCGGACTCCACCTGGAGGCTTCTAGACCTAGCTACAAAACATTGGAATCGGACTAGCGTTCTACCTGATAATGTTCGAGAAGTTGAATTCTTGAAAGATGGAATGGCAGTAGGCGCCGTTACTCCAGGTTTCCAACTTTACAATGCAATTGCTGTACGACCTTCTGCAGACAGCGCATGGAGAACAATTTCAAAAGTAGCGGTAGCAAATGAAACAAATTCTTACGCTAGTATGAACGCCCTATATTCTAGCAATTCAAAAGCACTGTTACGGCACAAAGATTCGATTGTAATTGTGCCAGCGGACAGTGGTACGGTTATCATAGCAAATGGCAAGGGCGCTATGGCCTATCGGGTACACACAGATACAATTCATGTGAAGGCTTTATTAACAAGCGGAAGCAAGGCGATGATCGGGGAGGATTTGTTCGTGAATTACACGGACATAAATGGATCTACTTCCATCATGATTGTATTTAATATTCGAAGTAAGCAATCTCGCATTGTTTCAGACAAAAAAATCCGGTCTCTTTTGTGATCAACGATAGTACGTTATACTCTGGTGAGGCTCGATCGCTGTTGAATGAATTTGATCAGCTCCTTGGAATTCAAAGGCCGCTTGGGCGTATCCAATATGACGATGGCAGTATGTTGAGTCCTATCTCATTCCATTCAATAGCGGTAAGTGGTAACACGGCATATTGTACGGTTCAGAATGGGAATGTACTTGCAATTCAAATAAATAATTCATCGAGTTATTGGCGGTCAAAGGCAAATCATTATCCAACATCAAGTGTTCAATTGCGTAGTCAGCATGAAATTGGTATGATGACGTTCGTGCCCACTCCATTGTCTCTCTTGTGCGCCGACGTGTCAGGCCTTTATCTTGAAACTGATTCAAAAGGACGCCAACTTCGTAACGATTCCATTTCAGCTGCAGATTGGCGGAAGCCAAATGCCATGTTTTGTGGGTTCAGGAAGTTGTTTGTGTCTCAAGACTCAGGCATGAGTTGCACTGGGATTCCAGCTCCATTGGCAAACACGACTTTTGAACCTGTTATCTCGTCGATAGTATCTGGCAAAAATGGACACTTTGTATCCTTACGAGGTTATAGAAATGAAGCTGAAGGTGCTGAACTGTAGCGAGTAGAGGGTGGGCTCTATCACACAACCAACCAAGGTGTTAATTGGACCAAGGTGGCGCTACCTACAAATGATGCCTGGGTTGAGTCGTTGATTCAAAATGAAGACGGAGTAATGTTTTGTTGGACCACCTCCTACCTTTGGGAAACTTTTAGTGGCATTGGCACAATGAGATATGATAATTGGCACTTGCTTCGCTCAGACGACGGCGGAATGACATGGACTGAGTCAACAAAGATCCAACGCAACTATGTACCTGCTAAACATGGTGCGTGGCGCATTAGTGCAAATTCCTCTACCGTTGTCGCCAATACAGACTCAGAAGTACTGGTTTCATACAACAATGGGGACACATGGAAAATAATTGAAGATATTCCTTATGGAACGTTTGTAACGGGCAGCGCAGTTGATTCATTAGGTTCTGTATGGATGTCTACTGAAATCGGCATCTACGTTCATTCAAAAACTAGTGCGGTTGAAGACGCTTCTGTTGGCATCAATTCAAAGATTGAACTCTCCATATTCCCAAATCCAAACAATGGAACGTTTGTGATCGCATCTACTTCTGATGAGAATAACTTGAACACAGCGATTGAATCTATTTCGGTTACAAATGCACTTGGTAAACAGTTAAATGAAAGAAACAGCGATATGGTGTTAGAATTCCTTCAGCCCAATACGGTCAGAGTTGCTCTTCCAGATTTAACCACGGGTGTCTATGTTGTTACAGTCTGGTGTAATGGCAAGACTCGTTCCTCAGTGTTCTGTGTTGTAAAACCGTAAAGAAATTAGGTCAATGTTCCAACCTACTATTTAACAACCTTCATCTCTACCCGGCGGTTCATTGCACGTGCTTCATCGGAAACTCCCTGAGCCATTGGGGCGCGTTTTCCGAAACCCTTTGCCTCCATGCGAGTGGCAGTAATGCCACCAGCCGCGATATAATCACGAACACTTTGCGCTCTGCGCTCAGATAGCTTGTCGTTGTAATCATCAGATCCCTGATCGTCCGTATGGCCGTCAAAACGGAGACGTACGTTGGGATTTTCACGCAACAACTCTATTACTCTCTCGAGCTCTGGCACAGACTCGCTCTTGAGTTCTGCTTTATCATAATCAAAGAATACGAGAAGTCTGCCTTCTCCACCTTCAATTGGAAACAGACCGATATCTTTTTTGATCGTTGAACCCTTTGAGCCAGGGGGCACTTCGTAACGCTCTGAGTGGAAGACGTACGAAGGAGTGCTGGCTGTGATAGAATAAATGCGACCCGGTGTAAGGGTCACATAATATTGACCCGACTGATCGTCACTCTTCAACGATGCAACTTTTTTACCTGTGGCAAGATCAGTAACAGTAATGTTTGCTCCGAGAGCTTCCTTGGTTTTCACGTCCGAAACAATGCCCTCCACAAGAACTACTGGCTCGGAAGGGAATGGATTAGGCACAGCCAGGAAGTTATCATACAAGCCGTTTGCCATCGTTCTACTAAACAACGCCTGATCGGAATTCGGAAGTGCATTGTAAAACATCTCGTCCGAAGCGGTGTTGATCGGGTCGCCTATGCGCCTAATGTCTGTAGCTACTCCAGCAGAGACCTTTGCAACATATACATCAAAGCCACCTGCACCACCAGGACGGTTTGATGAAAAGTACAAAGTACGATTGTCAGAACCGATTACGGGCGACATCTCGCTAGATGATGTGTTGAGGCCTGCAACAAGTTTTGGTGCCGACCAAGCAGATCCATCACTTGTGGCTACGTAAATGTCCGTTTCGCCATTGCCCCCTGGGCGATCACTGATAAAATACAACGTGCGACCATCAGAGCTAAGCGTTGGATGTGCATCGTAGGCAGCCGAATTAATTGGTGCACCCAGATTCTTTACTTCTTTCCACTTGCCGTTGATCTTGCGAGATGAATAAAGATCAGTACGTCCCAGACCATCTACGTCGTTCTCGTACGAGGCAAAGATCATGAACTGACCATCAGGCGTAAGCGTTGTAGAACCACTATGTGTGGCATCGTTTACGTCGCCTAGAAGCGCCGTTAAACTAGTCCAGCCACCGCTCGTGCGCTCCATCGTTCGCAAGCGCTGCCCCTTACCATCTACATCAGATGTTGTGATAATCACACGACCATGATTTGTGTACGCCGGTGCAAAGTCATCATAGGCTGTATTGTTGTCGAGTGGTTCGATACGAACCGTCTGCGCCGAGGCCACTGTGCAGCCCATCAGGAGCAGGAAGGTCAAAATACGTATTAGCATACGGGGCTCCTTGAATTACAATGTGAACCAAAGTGATAGAGACGCCTGAAGGCTATGTAATGAGGGTGCCGACGTGGTAAATGGACGTGCAGGCGGACTCATGATGGCATTAGAAGTATCAACATCCGAACTCTCTAGCCCATAGGCGGTAAACATGTATTGATACCCGACGCGTGGCACCAGATCAATCGTCTTTGAAAGCGCGATACGGTAACCAATTCCTAGATCTAGGCCAAAACGAGAACTTGGATCTGTGGCGGATGTATCGTTTGTGGTCTGTTGTATAGACTCTGTTGGTGTACCGAAGTTAAATCTACAAGTGTCGCCTTCATCCATCGTTTGAACTATTTCTGTTTCCGTTTTAGATGCCGCGAACTGCAGTACAGGCCCGACGTGCAGAAAGAGTCGTTCAGTTAGTGATACGCGAATGAGTGGGTTGATAGTAACGTAGCTAACCTTCTGTGTGTATCTCGCATCAAGATTAGCAGACGACGTACTTACCGGATTGCCAAAAGAATCTATAATAAGGCAGTCAGTGGTCACGTCGGTTTTAGTAGCTCCAACTGACTTCATGTCATACAAGAAACGAGCACCAATAGCAATTCTTGGGCTTAGTTCCACTTCTGCGTAAATGCCAACAAGAGGGGAGATTCCTGAGCCCGTTGAAAACGTATTGAACGGCGACGTCGCTACTGTTCCCGTAATGTCACGCGAGGCCATGGAATAATTGACTCCTGCTTCAATGCCCAGCCGGAACGGAAGCCCCTTAGCACGAGACTGCTGAGCTGCAACCTGTCCAGGCCGCCCTTGAGGACGGAGCACATCTTCTTGTGCTTGCACAGCAACGGCGCTAATCGCGATTGCAAACAATACGATAAACTTCTTCTGCATGTACCCTCCAGGATGATTCTGAACCGGCGCAATCTACAACACAAACATCAATGCAACAGACACTTGAAGGCCATGTAATGTGGCTTCAGCAGCGGTATATGGCACAGAGCCACTGCTGTAATCCTTGGAGGCATCGTACCGCGTTACCTGTCCTGTATACGGGGAGAACATCCATTGATAGCTAATGCGGGGAACAATGTCGCACCACGAACTAACAGGGATTGAATATCCGAGGCCTAGGTCCAGGCCGTATCTCGTTGACGGTGTTATCTCTTCTTCATCGTATACAGTCACGCTTTTCGAAAAAGTAATACCATTATAGAATCGAAACGTTTCGGTGTTATCAATCGTCTGAGTGGTTGACGTAGCCATAGCCGTTGATGCAAATTGAATAACTGGGCCAAGCTGCAACATAAAACGTAAGAAGGGGCTCCAGCGCACGTATGGAGCAATTGTAACTACGCTCGACGTTGATGCAAACGTTGCATCCATTCCAATTGTCTTATACGTTACAACGTACCCTGTAGATGGATCAACGATACCAGCTTCGGATGTTACCTCTGTAACAGTGTTCTCGAAGTTCTTGGTCTCATATAAAAAACGCACACCGATGCCGAATCGTGGTGCAAATGTTAGCTCTGCAACAAGGGCACCAAATGGCGAGAAGCCGCTACCCTGAGCGTATACCGTTGTTGGAGAAGACAGATACGAACCGCTAATCGCTCGCGTGTAGATATTATAGTTCATCCCAGCTTCAATACCGAGTCGCACAGAAGGCACAAATACTTTCCTGGAATGAACCATATCTGGCACGGTTGAATCACGCACCGCAACTGGCCGTTTGGAATATGGACGCAGGATGTCTTCCTGCGCAAAACAGGTAGAAGTTAGAGCTAGGAGAGTTACAAGAGTTACAAGAGTTACAAGAGTTACGCTATCCTTCATGTGAGTAACTCCGCAGCTCTTAATAATTGTCGATCTGTGCACGTTGGAGCTTTCCGCTGAAGTCAACGTAGACCGTTTTCCATTCAGTAAAGATGTCGAACACCGTCCAGCCCCCTTCACGATGTCCGTTTCCTGTACCCTTGATGCCACCAAAGGGCATGTGTGCTTCTGCGCCAATCGTTGGTGCGTTGATGTACGTGATGCCTGCTTCGATATCGCGGATGGCAGTGAACGCTGCGTTAACGTCGCGCGTATATATGCTAGAGGACAAACCATATGCAGAGTCGTTAGCAAGTTCGAGGGCGTGTTCAAAGGACGTAGCTTTTGATACACTAAGGACTGGACCAAATATTTCTTCTTGAAAGATTCTACACGTGCGGTCTACGTTGATGAAGATCGTTGGTTGTACAAAGAAGCCCCTTGCCTTATCTCCGTCAACATCACGTTCGCCGCCGAGGACGCATGTTGCCTCACCTTTACCGATTTGGATGTAAGATAGAATTTTCTCGAGCTGACGTTGATTGATTACTGGACCAACCTGTGTGTCTGCACTTGTACGTCCATTGCCGAGGATGAGTGCTGAGGCTTGCTTGGTGAGTTCTGCAACAAACGTATCGTGAATAGCTTCATGAAGGATGAGTCGGGATGTTGCCGTACAACGTTGCCCTGTTGTTCCAAACGCGCCCCACAGAACGCCATGAATTGCAAGGTCCATATCTGCATCTGGCATAACAATTTGTGCGTTTTTGCCACCCATCTCAAGCGACACCTTCTTGTTGAGAGCGCCACACCGTGCGGCAATAGCATTACCAGTTGTTGTGGAACCAGTAAAACCAATCAATCGTACTACTGGATGTTCAACGATTGCAGAGCCAGCCTCACCATCACCATGAACCACATTAAACACGCCAACAGGGAGTCCGGCTTCTTCTAAGATCTCTGCAAAAATGTTTGCACTATGGGGCGAATCATCGCTTGGTTTGAACACAACAGTATTGCCACATGCAAGAGCAGGAATGATCTTCCACGATGGCACGGCGATAGGGAAGTTCCACGCCGTAATGATGCCGCAGACGCCGATTGGCATACGGAAGGACATGTTCATCTTATTGTCCATTTCAGACGGAGCATTATATCCAAACAGTCTGCGCGTTTCCGTAGCAGCATAATAACACGTATCAATGGCCTCTTGAATATCGCCCTTTGTTTCCGCTAGAGTCTTGCCCATTTCGCGCGTCATAACGTCGGCCAACTCATCCTTCCTACGAGAAAAGATATCACCCGCAACACGTAGAATATCTCCACGTTTAGGGGCCGGCAACAGGCGCCATTTTTTGTAAGCATCAGAAGCTGCTTGGACAGCAGTGTTTACATCATCTGCGTTTGACAGAGGGAATGCGCCAATGACATCCGTAGTATCTGCAGGATTGAGATTGGTAAAGGTGCGTCCAGTTGACGATTCAAGCCATTGACCAGCGATGTAGTTCTTCATAGGAGAGTTACGGAGTTACGGAGTTACGGAGTTACGTTACCTTAGGTGTAGGCATTTCGTCAGGTTTGAACCCCGTGAATACACAAAGATCGTGAATACTATATTGAAGATCGCCTCTGTGCTACATCGCAAGAACCGTGATTAGCCCCGTATCAAGCTTCACAATGTAGAGTCCCGGAGGTTGGGGTAAAGTAATAACAGGACCAGAACCCTATATAAATACCCGATCAAGGGCATTGAGCACCGTCCACGCAGGAAAAGCAGTCGTAGTAGTGTAACGTGTGAGAGCAAGATATCGATTTGTTGTTGCTAGGCCACTTTGCTGTATCAAATCTGGTGCTTCATCTAACGAGGTAGCTACATCTATCTCAAGGAAGAATATGCCGCTATTGGAGCCGATGAGCCATTCGGTAGGCGACGTGCGATGTGCAAAGTAGAAGCTAGGGGGCCACGGAAGGTTGTTGAGGGGCCGGCTCGGAGGCACCTAGTATGGAAATTCCACCAATAACGCATAGACGATATGATTTCCAAGAGACAATTACTGGCCACTGTATTCCCTTTGTTCGCAAGAAGCTATAGATCACTGGCATCACGGAGAGACCATATCAAACCCCCGAAACATTTGATTGTAGTATTGGCACTCATAGAGTCTGCATGCCACATGTACCAACGATTTTGCCTTTAAACACCACCTCACGTTCGCGACCATACATGGTGGCGCACGAGTGATGACGAGAGTTTCCATTTGACACAATGCCTAGTAGAGGGCTCCGATGACAGACCTTTTTTGACTCGCCTTTATCTTGCGGATAAGAATGGCGCACAGACCTCTGGAGTTACGCCTACGCTTGTGGTTACATCTGTTAACCAAGGCCAGTCCGCCAACGCAAGCAGCGAAGTCCTTAGCGCTCTCAATCCAACTTCGGCCAGCGCATTGATAACAATCTCTCTTCCACATTATGCCTCCAACGTGTCTCTAAATATTTGCACGGTAGAGGGCAAACTCATACACACATTTAGCACACGAGATTATGAGGCAGGTAACAACGTTGTCAGATGGAGTAGCCTTGACGCAAATGGTGTGCCCGTACCATCAGGCTGGTACCTTGTTCAGGGGGCTGGCGGAGAGTGGTCGGTGTCATCTTCTGTGCTCGTACGCAGATAATGCGGCAGCTAATGACGAAATGACGAAATACGGTCCCTCGTCGCTCTCGCGGCGCCTGCCCCGCCTAAGCCTGTAATGCCGAAGGCAGGACAGGGGCGAGAGCCCATGACAGATATGGATCCTCGCCTTCGCGGCGATGACGTATTTTGCGTCATCTTGTCATCTCGTCATTAGGCTTCACATGCGGCGCTCTCAGATTATTCGTGTTCTAGGTTTTCCAATCGACCTTGGTGCCGATAGGCGAGGGGTGGATATGGGACCGTCGGCACTGCGTATTGCAGATGTTGATCTGAAGCTTGAGTCGCTAGGCTATACGGTTGTTGATGAGGGCGACATCCAAATCCGCAACATCGAGGTGCAAGAGCTGCAAGATGCTAAGCTTAAGTACCTGCCAGAAGTAGCAGCAATGAGCACCGTGCTTGCTGCACGTGTTAAGGGGATCCTCGATGATGGGCACTTCCCGTTGCTTTTTGGTGGCGATCATTCAATGTCGGTTGGTTCCGTTGCTGGCATAGCTGCCCACTGCAAGGAACAAAACAAAACACTTGGCGTGATTTGGATTGATGCCCACGCAGATATGAATACGGCCGATACTACACCAAGTGGTAACATCCACGGTATGCCCCTTGCCGTTGCCATGGGTTATGGTCACCCATCACTGTTAAACATTGGGGGTAACTTCACAAAACTCGATCCGCATAACCTTGCGATGATTGGTCTGCGAAGTATCGACGCTGGTGAACGTGAACTCATCAAGGAACTTGGCGTTGCGGCGTTTACGATGTTTGATGTGGACCGGCTTGGTATGTACGAGATTGCCTCACGTGTGCTGGAGGATATGAGCAGAAGCGTGGACCATCTTCATATATCGTTTGATGTTGATGGGGTTGACCCTTCAGTTGCTCCAGGTGTTGGTACACCAGTGGCAGGGGGCTTAACATTGCGTGAAGCACATGTGTTTATGGAAATGATCTCTCAAGTTGACGCATACGCATCGCTTGAAGTGGCGGAAGTAAATCCGATACTTGACGATAGAAACAAGACCGCTGAGTTTGCCGCAGATATCATTGCGTCTTCCATGGGAAAACGAATTCTGTGAAATATCTCGTACGGTATTGTGGTGTATTGTTCGTGTTAATCGGAACTGCCAAGGCGGTAGACGAACCTGCTCTTACTGTTTCAAACAACACGTACAAGGGCAATATCAAACCTGTACGTGCGGAGCTTCAAGCGTTTTGGACGTTTGGCATAGATGCCGACGACTTCTTCAAAGACTATAAGTTGGTTGCAGGTGGAAAAGCTAGTGGTTTTGCAGTTCCCATTGGTGTGGCATTAAATCTGGGTACGTACCAACTTGGCAATGCCAGCATTGGTCTTTCTGGGGCGTTCTACAAGGCCCGTATGAATGAGACCTATGAATATGCACCGCGGGCTAGCGATACGTCGTTTGGACCGCCTCAAACGATTAGTCAAGAAATGACGCTCACATGTGTGCCTGTACTGGCAACCATCGACTATTATCCGTTCCAACGTCAGTTTACTGGATATGTTGGGGCCGGCATAGGATTGGGGTCGGTTGCGTTTAGCTGGGCAGAGTCAATATCACCATCTCAGGCAATAGGCGCGCGCGCAGGAGGTGTGCGGTACGACAACTCCCATTTTGTGCCTGCCTTCCTGTTTAGGACGGGTATTTCACTGGGGTTCGACAAAGAACTTGGGAGTAATACGTGCGCAGCACTCACTGTGGAAACATCCTACCTGTATATGCCGTTCTCAGCCCCGATATTTGCTACTACTGCCGATTCGTTTGTTGCGCCTACACCGGCACGCCTTCGGTCGGATTACAAAATCCAGGCAGGTGGTTTTCAGTTGCGTATAGGATTTGTGCTCTTCATCCGTCAACCGGGTGCAAAGTAAGAAACGACGTATTTTGTTCATCGACGTATCAAGAAGGAGTTCATCGTGGATATTCATGTAACCACAAGACACTGCACACTCACAGACCTTGAGCACCAATCCGCCGTACACATGGCAGAGCATTTTGGTAAGTACAATTCAGAAATCGTTCGGGTTGATGCAATCATAGAAGATAGCTCGCACACTATGTCGTGCGAATTCACGGTCAAAATCCCAGGTCACCTCATCGTCTCCAAAGAATCTGCATCAGACTTCGGAAAAGCAATCCACGACGCGGGCCAAAAGATTAGCCATCAACTGATGAAGATTCACGAGAAACATGTTAAAGACAGGGGCAGATAATTACTAGTTACTGGTTACTAGTTACGGGAAAGCAAACATGGGATTACGTGCGGCGCCACCAATTGCAAAAGAATGTATCACGGTTCGTGAGTTGCTCGCGGGTCCGGTGCATCTGCGTCCACTCACGGCAGAGGTGGGGCTCGATAATACCATCACAGACAAGAGTCTACACCGTCCGCAGCTTGCTCTAGCAGGTTACACTGAGTTCTTCACGTATTACCGGGTACAGCTCTTTGGTAACACCGAGTTTTTCTATCTCAAGTCTCTTTCGCCCGAGCGGCGTAGAGATGCATTTGCGCGGATTTGTTCTTTTGATGTGCCGGTTATCGTTTGTGTAAACGATCATGAACTAGAGCCGGACTTGTTAGCGATGGCCGAAGCAAAGGGTATCTCGGTGCTTGCAACTCCGTTCGACACTACAAAAACGATTTATTTGCTCAGTGAATATCTCGACGATCAGTTCGCATCTCAAGTATCTGTTCATGGCTCGTTTGTAGATGTTTATGGCGTAGGCATGTTGTTTACGGGCAGCAGTGGTATTGGCAAAAGCGAGATTGCACTAGACCTTGTAGAACGCGGACACCGCCTGGTGGCAGATGACATTGTAGTGCTCACAAAAAAACGTGAGAGCATCTTGATGGGCACGGGTACATCTCTTGTGAAACATTTCATGGAGATTAGGGGGCTTGGTGTTATCGATGTGCGCGAAATGTTTGGCATCCGTAGCATTCGTTTTCAAAAACGCTGCGAGCTGATTGTTGAACTCGAAGTGTATGATGAAAAACGCGAGTACAACCGCACCGGTCTAGACGAGTCTACGATGGAGATCAACGGCGTTAGTATCCCTTCTGTAAAGCTCCCAATCTTTCCCGGAAAAAACGTAACGGTTATCTCTGAGACAATTGCATTAAACTATCTCTTACGCACCTACGGCTATAATGCATCCAAGGTGTTCTCAGACCTGCTCCAAGAAGAAATCGCTAAACGCAAGGGCAGCAAAAGAGGCGCTATTGATCAACGCACCATCACCTATTTTCAGGGTGATGATGAATAACATGAAGTCTACTCCTATGACAACCATCAGAATACAATTCTTTGCAGCACTGCTGTGTTCAGTGCTAGTTATCTCGTGTGGTGGACAAAAAAGGAATGCTGATGGGGGAAATGCAGGTGAGCCAGTGAAGGGGGAATGGATTGTAATACATGAACTTTCCGACCCAGAAGGACTCAACCCACTCATCACGAATGATGCATCGGCAAGTGCAATCTTTAATCGTGTGTATGAAAAAATGCTCGAGCAAGATTTTACCACTACGGAACTGTACCCAGTTCTGGCAGAAGCACTGCCAACCATAAGCGATGATCATCTTACATATACGTTTACCCTGCGTGAAGGTATTACGTTTAGCGATGGTAAGCCCCTTACAGCAAAAGATGTGATCTTTAGTTATAAGGTGGTGAAGAACCCACTCATCGCCGATGCGGCTGCCCTGCGCAATTATTACGAGTCGGTGAAGGACGTTACGTCTCCCGACGACCGAACGGTTGTAGTCACAATGACGAAGCAATATTTCCTTGCTGAGTATTTCCTTGGTGGATTATGGATTGTACCTAAACATATCTTCGATCCTAAGGGGCTTACAGACAGATACACGTTTGCAGAAACTGATGCCATGGAGCTGGCACAGAAGAATGTTGCACTCAAAGAATTTGCAAACTGGTATAACACCGCTGATGTAAAGCGCGACCCTAAGCTTAACATTGGGTCGGGCCCATACGTCTACGACGAATGGAAAACTGGAGAACAGGTTGTACTACGGAGGAACACAAAGTTCTGGAACGATGGCAAAGACCCGTGGAACCCGGCTTATCCAGAGAAGCTGATCTACAAGGTTGTGAATGACCGTTCATCGGCCGTTGTAGCGCTCAAGAATGGCGAGATGGACTTTATGGAATATGTGCCCGCAGCTAAATACACGGAAGAGGTAGACACGCTAGCCACACCGTTTTTGCGCAAGTATGCGTTTGAAACACAGGCCTATAGCTACATCGGCTTTAACATGGACCGCACCGTACTTTCAGATGCACGCGTACGCAAGGCCGTTGCGCATTGTCTAGACAGAGATGCCCTCATCAAACAGGTGGTGCGTGGCTTGGCCGTAACGGTAAACTCTCCAATCTATCAGCAAAGACCTGAATACGACGCTACTATCCCCAACATCGGCTTTGATATCGTTGAGGCCAAGAAACTGTTTGTTGAAGCTGGCTGGGGAGATTCCGATGGCGATGGAGTTTTAGACAAGGTGATAGGGGGCAAGAAGATGCCCCTTGCCTTTACCTTTATGATAAATGCTGGCAATGAAATGCGCGAGGCCATTGCTATTACCTTGGCCGAGGACCTTCGCAAGGTGGGTGTAAAGATGGAGATCCGTAAGCTTGAGTGGAGCGTGTTCTTGGAAAATCTACGCTCGAGACAGTTTGATATGTATATCGGCGGGTGGGTGAATGACCCTATTCCGAGCGACCCGTATCAGATTTGGCACTCGTCGCAAATAGGTAACAAGGGGAGTAACTACGTGGGATTCCGTAACAGCCGGGCTGACCAGTTGTTGGAGATGAACCGTAACGAATTTGACGAAACAAAACGTATCGAATACATGAAGGAATTTCAGCAAATAGTTGCAAAAGAACAGCCTTACGTGTTCTTGTGGAGTCCACTCTACCCAAGCGTCTACAACACCCGTCTACAAAACGTTAGATATTCCATGGTCCGCCCGGGATACCTTCCCACGCAATGGTGGGTAGCCAAGAACGAATGGAAATACGCCCCTGTCCAATGAGAAGACACGAATTACGCGAGATCATAGCCGGCGGAGAGTCATCTACGGTAGAGTTCAAGCGCAAGTTCACAACACCGGAGAAGATCGCACGGGAGATCATTGCCTTTGCCAATACGGTAGGGGGCTTCCTTATCATCGGCGTAGATGATGACGGCAGCATCTGTGGCGTCAAGTCAGAAAAAGAGCAGGTGGGTCAGCTCGAGGTTGCCACTTCAGCCATTGTACCCGTGTTAGAGGTTGGGATAGAGATTGTTGAGATCGCCAACATGGACGTAGTTGTTGTATCGGTTCCTAACAGCAGCAACAAGCCACACCGCTATGTTTCTGACGACCCTAACGAGCCCATACACGCACGTAAGGCATATATTCGTCAAGGGGAAAGCTCTGTTGCCGCAAGTAAAGAAATGACTAAGGTGTTGGCTGGCCAGAGCGCATTGGCGGCACCTATAACCCTCAGCATCGGCGACCGAGAACGTAGGCTCTTTACCTACCTGGAAAGTCACGGCAGAGCCAGCGTAGCAGACTTTGCCCGCCTCACCAACATCTCCAAGCGCCGCGCCGCCCAGATCATGGTAAAACTCGTCCGTGCCGGCGTAATCCACATCAACACCGACGGCGCCCACGATTTTTATACTCTGGTGTAGGGGGCGTCTTCCAATAACCGGATGTACGCTTCTAGGATTACTTCATACGGTAGTAGCTCATTGATTTCCCCAGGCATCGGAACTGTACCCGCCTCACGTATCATGGTTATGAATGGAGAAATTGCGTTCTTCAGTGATGCAGCGTCACTTCTGTACCGAGGCACGTATTGCAAGGCTTTGATAAATAGTTGCACCCGAATATGTCCTTCCTCACGAAGGTAGCGTGTGCAATACACATTGAGGTAAAGGATACGAGATTCTGCTTGTTCGTATTTATGTGAAAGAAGCAGATACATCGTTTCAAAAACAAGAATGAGGATGTTAGATCCTTGTTTTGATTTAGACTCCAAGGGCATTGAATTTAGAAAGCGAGACAATCTAAAATGTTCGATTGATGACGTGGGAGCTGCCCAAAGGTTCAACCGACTGCACAGGATCAAAAGGACTTCGTTCAAGCTCCATCGTTCTTTTACGTTATCACCTGTCAAATGATAGGACCGATGATTCACCACGCAATTATAGACTTCATACGCTCGTGCATAATCCAGCCGATGTAGATATTTCACAAAGATGAGATTCTGCGCGGAACACCAGTTCACTCCGGGCTGCCGAAACAGTGAAAGGCAGTCCGCATCTGCGTTTGGGCTGATGTCTGTCTGTCTCGTAATTACATCAGCTTCTAGCAGACGTAGGCGGAATTCTCCCAATCGTGCACGGTGCGCAAGGTGTGGTTGGGACTGCAAAAACGAGAGTGTTTCAAGGCACACCCTACGCATCTCTCCAAACTGCTTAGATGTTTCGTAGAACAAAATTCGCGCGCGAGCACAGTTTAAGTGAAGTTTATAGGACGGAGTATTGACATTCATCTCATCGATGCGTAATAGTATCTCATGATGGTTCTTCTCCAACTGGCTCTGCGTCTGACGAGTAAACTTGGATTGGAAATTTGTCTCGTCCAGTAAATAATCAGATTCGTGCTCAGAGAGTAGGAGTAAGGAATACTTTTTAACCTTGGCACTTAAGGCCGTAAACAAAGCGTAGTCTTCCCAGAGTGCGGCAGTATCTCGTTGTAAGACAGATAGCGTGAGGCAAAGGTCTGTGAACTCATAACGCTCGGCCGTAGTAAGTGTCTTCTGGGCAACGATATAACCAGCTTTCCTAGATGCAAAACGCATTAATATTTGAGCCCCAGTAAGGTACCGATAGCATTTGAAGTAATACCTTGCATACTCAGATGAATCCGTCTGACTAGGTTCAAGCAAAAGGAGTATGTGAATCAATCGATCAAACGTTCTTGACTTTAGCGTTCGGAATCGTTGATCATTAGGGCTTGATCCGTACAAATCTTGGGCTGCAGCCTCATCTGAGGTATACTGGTCACTTGCCAAGCCAGCTAAATACCGATCTGAGAGTGAACTGGTGCCATTTTGAGCCTTGAGTAAAGGCAACACCTTCGATTGGCTATCCAACAATGTAACAATTCGAAGAATTTCACTCAGTATTTCCATGTCAAATTTTGTGTTAAGTTGTTAATAATCGGGATATTATCTCACTTTGCGGGTCCCATATTGCCCGAAAGTGGATGTAACAATTTGATGTACTATGTAACATCGTTAAATTCCAACGTGTTTCATTTTCGCCTCCGTATCACAGACCATAGACGTTTTGGTTTGTAGATTCATCATTAAACAGGTGAGAAAGGTAAGAAACTCGGGGTTCTCAAGTCCGAACTTTCCCAAGCTTTATAGCAACTTATTCCAACTTTTCATGAAAGGGCGCATCATGCGTACCAGGAAACAAAATCCTTATTCCATCGACCGTGGCGAAGAGAACTAATTCTCACTCCACCTGATTGAATCCATTTTTTTTTTCAAACCTTCTACAAAAATCACAAAGACAACACCATGGAAATCCTCATCGCAATCCTTTGCTACTTCAACATGTTGACCTATCAGAACGCCGGCATGACTCCAGAGCAGGTAAA
>Ga0105049_10000040_pt1 | contig 109283 bp, 99 predicted proteins | sample MAT06_FD_78087 | JGI IMG/M metagenome (GOLD analysis project Ga0105049, IMG submission 78087) | Freshwater microbial communities from Lake Fryxell liftoff mats and glacier meltwater in Antarctica - MAT-06 | ecosystem: Environmental > Aquatic > Freshwater > Ice > Liftoff microbial mat | place...
AATACAATGTATTTTGACGGAAAAACTTGGAATTATATAAATGTTGACACAATGCCTACGATTAATGAAATGGAGTCTACTCCTTTAATATCTAAGTATTCAAATAGCCTATATATGACTGGTCAATACCATTTATGGGAATATGTTGACAGAACTTGGCATAAACATGCTATTTCTTTATATCATATACGAAGATTCGAACAAATGGTGGAACTACCAGATTCATCATTGCTCATTGTAGCTAAAACTTTTTCAGTTACTAAAGGTTATAGGTGGCAATCTTATTTTGATTAATGGAGCAAGGCACGAGTTACTGCGTTTTAAAAATGGAGTGTTTGACACTATTCGTTACTATTATGCTAGTGACGAAAATGATTTTAGTTCATGGGATGCTTTTTTTAAATTGAAAGTTCATCAAAACGGAACATATAGTTTTTTCAGTACTTTAGAAAGTAAAGATATGCAAGCTTGGGAGCTACTTGTGTTTAATAAAAATCATGAAATTATTGATAAATACGCTCTACGTAAGCTGCTAGACGATAAGTATGACACTAACCCCACTAGCCCTGTTGAATATTTAGATTATTTATTCGATTCAAATGGTTCACTATGGATGTCTACAAAATCAGGCACATATTATTTTGAAGATTCGAATGGTATTTGGCAACCAGATATTGAGTTTGCAGGCATAGTTGAAGTTAACACCCAATAGAGAAGTAATTCATTACAATGATGAGAAAGGTATACAGAAAAGCAGTTATAGTTGCAACTCAATCAATATAGATAATGAAGGGAATATCTGGTGTATCTATAATTATAGACGTACAGGTCAATGGAACCAGCTTTTAATGCCTTCTGTTTATAAAATTCATGCGAATAGAGAAGAAGTTACTGAGTATGTCTTTGAAGATGTTGTAAAGAATTCAAAGGTTTACTCTGACGATATTAATGAAAAAATTGAATTTCATCATGAGTCTCATTTGATAAAATGGAATTCGTTCAGAGGTTCACTCTTTATTTCAATGAGTAATTCACCAATGCTTGAATTTTGTCCTAAAGGACTACCGCCAACATCTATATAGGATTTTACACTACCACCAAGAGTGTATCCCAATCCAGTACCACAAGGTAGGAATGTGTTCGTTCAAAGTGAAGATTTTGTAGGTGTTCACTCACAAGTGAAGATTGTAGTTCGAGATATTAGTGGTGCGATAGTAAAAGAGAATTTATACACAATTGGCAGTGATGATGCGTTAATTTCCATAAACACCGAAGGCCTCATAAGAGGAAGTTACTTCGTATCTGTCCATAAAAATAACAACATAATTTTACAAACTACATTTATTCAGGAGTAGGATAAAGGGATTACCCCTCTCCCCAGAGGGGAGAGGGAGATGTTCGGTTTGGTGGGTGATTTGTAGGGAATTCCCCTCCCCCCAAAGGGGGGAGGGGGTAGAAATTTTAACACTTAAATTTGCTGTTAATTTTTAGACATAAAAAAAGCCTTTTCTACAAAGGCTTTTTTTGTTATCTGGTTATGTCTTATAGTTTCCGTTTGAATTCTTGATAATTTCTAGCAAATAAATTTTGTTCTGTTGGTGGTTTTAAACCAGCGTTTTGGATCATTTTATCGAATGCAGTTATTCTGTCTTGTGGTAGCGGGTGCGTAGAAAGCATTCTTTCTACAGTACTTGAACCTCTTCCGTCTTGAATTTTTTTGAAGAAGTATTTTGCTCCACCGGGATACCATTTAGTTGTTTTTAGATATGCAAACGATAAAGAATCCGATTCAGATTCGTTGTCGCGTCCATAGGCTAACAAAGCTTGACCACTAAAAAGATTCGAAGCCATTTGTGCAGTTCTCGATGGGTTATTTCCTAAAACCATTTCTAACATTGTTTGTAACCCATAGGCTCTCGTCATATTTTGAGTGCCGTGTCTTTGTTCTGCGTGTGCGATTTCGTGCCCCATAACACCAGCTAACGATGCTTCGTTGTCTAACATTTTCATAAGCCCAGTATACACATAAATATAACCACCGGGAGTGCAGAAAGCATTTGCGGTGTTATCGTCGTTAATTACGGCAACTTTGTAAGCGAATCGACCACGATACTTCACTTGTGGCGATTGCAAAATATCATTTGCCATATTCTGAACAAAAGCAGTAGCTTCTTGATTTGTAGAAATTGGGTATTCCCTTGGATTCGATCTAATTTGTGCATCGAGTTGGGAACCAAGTTTCACATCGTCCGAAACTGGGAACATGTTAAACCCACAAGAAGGTATAATTAGTGTAAGAACAAACAGAAAAGAAAGAGAAAGCAGTTGAGTTTTTTTCATAATAATTCTGTTAAAATTGTAATATAGAAGAAACGGTTTTAAACTCTAATAATTTCATTTTGGAACTATTTCCCGTTTTGAGTAGTACTCATATAATAGGTAGTGAATGTACCACTAAAAGTATAACATTTTGGTTTTTTACGACTGAACAACAAGCATAAATGGGATTTACTGCGAATTACAAAAGCCAACAAAGGGTTGTTGAAGTTACATTCAAAATATCAAATTTAGCATTAGTAGAACTTGATTTAGATTCAGTTTCGTGACCAAATATAAATCAATTGTATAGTAATTATGAGAGCATAGGTCACCATAGAATTTGAATACCCTACAGTGAGTGAGAGTTAATTATACATTTTCTCAATAAGCAAAACACCTCATATCAATACGGTATGGGGTTTTTTTTACCATAACCTATAGTTAGGTGGATAGGAGACTTTGGCGAGGCATAAGCCGCTTGAAGGTGCTAACTTTTGTATAAATGTGCGATTTTTTTTGTGAAATCGGTCAGTAAGTTCCGATAAAGTCATTTTTCCTTCTGCGCATCGCAACATTGCACCAACTAAAGCCCGTACCATACTGTATAAAAATCGATTCGCTTTTATGGTATACACCAATTGGTTTGTTGCTTCATTATAGTTCCAAAAACTTTCGGTTACTATACATCGGTGGTCAGTAACGACGGTGTTATGCTTGGTAAAGGTTGAAAAGTCTTGAATCCCTATAAACATCTTTGCAGCTTCTTGAAGTGTTTCAACCGATAATTTTGGAAGGTTTGTCCAAGAATACCGCCTTTTAAACACGGAATCGTCTAAGGAAATTGTATAGTGGTAGGTTCGTTCAGTTGCAGAAAAACGAGAGTGAAAATCAGCTCCGACAGGAATACGAGCATCGAGTATTTTCAAATCAAGTGGTAATCTACGAGTAAAAATTTCTGGAATTATCTGCACATCAAATGGCAATGATTCTACTGCAAAGTGTGCGACTTGCCCTTTTGCGTGTACTCCAACATCGGTTCTGCCAGAACCAGCAACAAAATCGGTAATTCCAATGAACCGTTTTAGTGAATCAGTGAGTGTACCCTGAACAGTTCGCATCCGTGGTTGATGTTGCCAACCGTGAAAATCGGTACCATCGTATTCAAGTAACAAAGCAACTGTAATCATTTGAAATACCGAAATTCTATTGTTCTAAGACGGGTAAATTTTGCTGTTTAAACAAGTTCATTACAAAAAACGAAGCATTCGATGAACGAGGCATTAATTCATTTACAATTACTGTTTTACCAAAAACTTCATTTCTTGTGTACAATACTTTCGAAATTCCCAGTAATCTTTTTTCTAACTGAACTACATTAGTATCAGCTAAAGTTCCAATCATATAAAAATTAGAAGGTGCCAAATCGTTGGTTAGGATTCCAACCATTTGAGAAACAAGTAACCCTTGGTTTTTCAATGAAGTTGGCGTTGCTTCCTTCATTGCTGCTAAGAGTAATTTTTCGTATTCTGCTAAGGAAGTACATTGTTTATACAAGAAAGTAGAACCAATTACCATTTTCGTTTTTGCAGAATCTTTTCCTATTTGATTAGAAATATTCGCAACTATTCTTATGGCGTTTAAAGAATCAACAGGTGAAAGTATTACAGCATACGTACCAAACAAAGCTGGTACTTTACGTTTGGTTATGGGTTCAGTTTTTTTAGGACTAACTCTATAAAACACTGCTAAAGTAACAGCTGTAATCAGTAAGAGTCCCAACAAAGAATAATAGAGTTTCCAAGTAGATTTCTTTGCTTTAGGAACACCGAGTTGATCTTCTAAAAAATCTTTATCGTTTTGATTATCCATTTTAATTATAATTCCTCAGAAAGAAATTTTCCAGTATCGGCTTCAATTTCTACAGGGTATTTTCCGGTGAAACAGGCATCACAATAGCCTATGTTATCATCTTGAGGTACAGCTTCAAACAGTTTTTCAGGTGTTAAATATTCTAAAGAATCGGCACCTAAATAATGTCCTATTTCTTCAACAGAACCAAGTTGATTGGCAATAAGTTCCTCTTTGCTTGGAAAGTCCATTCCGTATCTACAAGGAAATTTCACTGGAGGCGAAGTAATTCGAACGTGAATTTCTTTTGGTCCTGCTTCTCGAATCATTTTTATCAATGCTCGTGAAGTTGTTCCTCGTACAATTGAATCGTCTACAACAACAATTTTACGCCCTTCAACTACACCTTTAACAACATTGAATTTTGTTTTAACTTTAAATTCTCTGCTTTCTTGACCCGGAGCAATAAAGGTTCTTCCAACATAATGACTTCTAATAAGTCCAATTTCATACCGAGTAGGAATTCCTTGTTTTTGATTAACTCTGGCATACCCTAATGTTGCAGTGTTGCCACTATCTGGAACAGGGATGACAACAACTTTATCATCATAATCAGAACCCACAGGAGCTTGTTCGGCTAATTTTTTACCAAATCTTCTTCGTATCTTATCAACAGAATGACCAAATACTTTGGAATCTGGACGAGAAAAATAAATGTATTCAAAAATACATTGTTTTGCTTTTGGCGTAGTATCTGCAATTTTATACGAAGAAATAACACCTGTTTCAACAGTATTTTTATCAATGACAATCATCTCATTATGGCGGACATCTCTAATGTATTCTGCACTAAGGATATCGAATGCACAAGTTTCAGAAGCAACAAAGTACGCATAGGAATCGCCGATTTTTTTCCTACCAATACTTAATGGTCTAAAACCGTGTGGGTCCCGAGCAGCAATAAGTTTGTTATTGGTCATAACAACCAAAGAAAAAGCACCTTTGACTGTTTGCAGAGCTTCTTTTATTTGTTCTACTTTAGTTTTTTTATTACTTCTGGCAATAATATGCAAGAACAATTCACTATCGGAAGTAGATTGGAAAATAGAACCTTTTTCACTTAATTTTTTTCGTAAAGAACGGGTATTTGTCAGGTTGCCATTGTGTGCCAAGGCAAGGTTTCCCATGTGGTAATTAATATGAAAAGGTTGTATGTTGGCTATGGAATTTCCCCCAGTTGTAGAATATCTATTATGCCCAATTGCAGCACTACCTTTGAGAGTTTCGGTGAGAATTTTTTCATTAAAGATATCAAGTACTAAACCTTCACCTTTATGAGTAAAAAATCTGTTTCTTTGTTTTTCTTCATCGTAAAACGAAGAAACTATTCCTGCTGCTTCTTGACCTCTATGTTGTAAAGAATGTAGTGCATAGTATGCCGTTACAGAGGCTTGAGGGTGATTATATACACCAATAACGCCACAATTAGTTTGTGGCTTGTCTATCTGTTCTAAATATGGGCTCAAAGTAAACCTTCATTTGCAAAACTAGTAAATTGTTCACCGGCAATAATTAAGTGATCGAGCAATTTTATTCCTAAAAGTGCTGCACCTTGTTCGATTTGTCGAGTCAAGTCCTTGTCGGCTTTTGATGCTTCTGGGTTTCCAGAAGGATGATTATGTAATAAAACAATGGAAGTGGCACTTTCCAGAATTGCCAATCTAAAAACTTCTGTAGGGTCGACATCGCAACTATTTCTTGTACCGATGCTTACCAAATGTTCTCGAGTTACTTGATTTGCAGTGTTGAGTAATAAAACTCGAAACGATTCTTTTCGTTCATCACGTAATCTATGAATATAATAAATTGCAACATCTGAAGGAGAACGGAATGTTTGTTTCGTTCGAAATGGAGGAGTTTTCACTCGACGTGAAAGTTCACAAGCGGCAACTAATATTGTTGCTTTTGCAGTTCCTAAACCAGAAATTTTCTTTAATGCAGCAATATCTTGACGGCATAAATCTGAAAATGAACCAAACTCTAAAAGAATTTCTTTTGCAAGGTCAACAACATTTTTGCCCTTAATTCCAAAGCCAAGTAATAGAGCAAGTAGCTCTGAATCACTTAAAGCTTCGGGACCAACTTCTAAAAGTCTTTCTCGTGGTTTGTCTTCGTCTCGCCAATTTCTTAGAGAAACTGCCATTCTCTTGGTAGTAGTAGTTAGGTAATGGAGTTAATAACGCAAGTTTTAAAAAAATCGTGTTCTATTAATATCTTTAAATAATTCTAGTACGATTCATCGTTATCTTCATACTGGGATTTTTTAGTTCCAATTTCATCTATTTTTTTCAATAACGATGTTGGATCGCTCTTTTCAACTAATGAAAAATACTGAAACCCCATAGAAACATAGGTAATCGAGGACAGTAATAATGTTCCTACTGTATACAGTATGCCAAAAAATATATTAAGTACTGTAAAGAAAATATTTGAAGCACTTGAAGGATCAGAATACATTGTCATACCTGTTATAATAGTCATTATCAATGTTGGTACAGAAAAGATTTGACTAATTACTCCAACAATCATTGCCATAACAAAATATATTCCAAATGTTGCCCACCAATTATCTTTTATTATAACAAATGATTTTTTTATAGCATCAACTAAGCCCAAATTAGGTTCTTGATATCGTAATATAAAAATCATCGAAAGTGGCATTAGCATCCATACACCCGGGATTATACAGAAGAGCATTCCAATAGCAACAAGAAAAAAAGTAACTATTGATGTACTAATGGTAACACCTATTCGTTCTTTTGCAGCCTCCCATACTACATTTGGAGCAATAGGAGCTTTCGATTCTGATCGTTCAATTAAATCAATATATGTATTGACAATCAAAATAGACATTATCGTTGCCAATAGTAGAAAAACATAAAAAATTGATCCAAAAATTGCTAAGTTTAGAAAAGCGGATATACTACCGTTTGTTAACATTTCGAAATCAAACAACTTTCCATTTAGCATTCCATACCCAACTCCACCAACAAATGAGAATGGACCTGCATAAAAAAGTAAGGATAAAGAAATACTTTTGAAGTGAAATCGTAAAAATTCAAAGGTGGCGGAAATAATTTCACCAAAATCACGAGATTTTCGAATCTCAACATATTGAGTGTTCATTCTTTTTCTCCGTATCTGTTTCGATTATACATATATTGAAAAGTAATTTCATAGCAAATGTACTACTTTTTTTTTTAAATATTCCTTTATAGATAGTAATGATTTCCGAAATACAAAAAGTTGCAATCATTGGAGCTGGCTCTAAAACAGCCGACACGTTGATTAGAATCTTAAGTAAAGAACTCGATATGAAGTTCTTATTATTTTCAACTCAGTTTAAAGATGAAAAAGCACAGTCTTCTAGGATTGTTCAATATCCAATTTCAGCACTCGACAAAAAGCAACTCAAAACTATTTTGCAACACGAACAACCTGCCTTTATTATTAATTGTGCTGCGATGACAAATGTAGACGGTTGCGAAGACAACAAACAACTCGCGTGGAATTTGAATGTATCAGTGGTTGAGACCTTGGTTCAGATCTGTAAAATTACCGGTTCTCATTTAATTCATTTTTCTACTGATTATGTATTTGATGGTAACCACGGTCCATATTCAGAAATTAACAAACCAAACCCAATTAGTTACTACGGAAAAAGCAAATTGGCTGGTGAAAATGTTTGTTTACCATCAGGAATAGATGTTACTGTTTTGCGAACCAACGTTGTTTACAGCTCTAATCCAAACAAAGGCGATTTTGTTCATTGGGTAATTAAAATGTTAGAAAAAGAAGTTCCAATTACCGTAGTAAGCGATCAATATTCCAACCCAACTATAACCGATGATCTGGCGTTTGCCGTGTTGAAAATTATTCTAAAAGGGTGCAAAGGTTTATATCACATAGCAGGTTCTGAATACTGTAATAGGGTAGAATTTGCAAATAAAATTGCACAAATTTTTATGTTAGATGAATCGAATATTCACTCTATAAAAACTTCCGAACTTCAACAAAAAGCAAAAAGACCTCTCAAAGGTGGCTTAACTACTTTAAAAGCACAAAGCGAACTTGGTATTGAATTTCTTTCTGTTGAATCGGGACTCATAATGATGAGACATCAGTTGTTTTCGTTAGGGTATATAAAACAAAAATAGGTATAGTTACAATACATTGAATCAACTGAATATTATTCACTTTGTATCGTTGATTATATCGGCATAACATAGCATTTCTCACAACTATTAGTATACGAAACTATGAATAGAAGAAAACTACGAGAAATTATCATTCTGGGTGAATCCACTACCACAGAATTCAAACGTAAATTCACGACTGCTGAAAAAATTTCACGTGAGTTAGTTGCTTTTGCAAATACCAAGGGCGGTTACCTTCTTGTTGGTGTAGATGACGATGGTTCAATTGTTGGTATAGATTCTGAAAAAAGTGTCATTGACGAAGTCAGCAGAGCATCTTCTTTTTGGGTGGAACCTCCTTTAGATATTACTATTGACATTATAGAAATTGAGTATAAAGATGTTATAGTTGTCGGAATTGATGAATCGCTAGAAAAACCGCATAGAGTTCTTACTTTTGACGAAAACAATACAGTTATCGAACGAAAGGCTTTCATACGGCAAGGTGAAAATTCTGTAGTTGCCTCTAAGCAAATGGAGCAAGTTTTATCGAGCAGAAATGCTTCTTCAGCTCCAGTTACACTTTCTATTTCTGACAAAGAAAAACGATTATTTGCGTATTTAGATATTCACCAAAAAGCAACGGTAAAAGATTTTGCAAAATTAGTGAATATATCAGAACGTTGGGCAGCTCGTTTGTTAGTTCGCTTAGTGAGGGCAGGGGCGTTGCATATTCACTCCACAAATAACGGCAGCGAATTTTACACTTTAGTGTAGTTAAAGTATTCAATAGAAAAAAGCCCTTCAGTTAATACGCTTTTTTAAGAATTATCTAATCACAATTTCCTTGACAATTTGGCGGTGGAACTGGCGGGAGTCCAGATACTCCACTACAATTTGGCAAACCTGAAGGTGCAGCACAATCAGTAATTGTATATTTTGCTATAACTGGATTAAAGACAGCTTGATACGTACCATTGATCAAGGTACAAGTAATTGTGTATGCTTTTTTACAACATTTAAAAGTTCCACAATTCTCTTTAGTTTTATATATTTCAAACCATTCATTGTTATAAAACAAATGATTAAAATTCTTTTCAGGGTCGCAGCAGCAAATACCAGCATTACCATGTTTCATTCTGAGGATGGATATCTTTACATACGTACATTCAGTTTTGTAATAGAAAGAAACAGTAGTAGTTAAACCAGATGAAGAAGCAGTATTGCAACCAGACAAGGCTAATGCCTAATCATATTCTAAAATAGCTTTGACAGATTCAACCGATAAACCATCTGATGGATAAATTAAAGTACTCCAATCTATGGAAGCTTCAAAATTAGCTCCAACAAATCTCGCCTTATATTGAACAGAGCCAATCAAGCCTCTGTTTGGTCCTTCTAAATAATGTGTTTGGCTAATCAATTGACTCGGTATTTTGTTAGGAATTCAATTGTTAGAGGATTGTGAAAGTAAATTAGTAGTACCTAAAATTAAATGTACTACAACAAATAAGATTGTTAAAATCATTCTGCTTGTTTTCATAATTATTTTTTAATAAAAGAATGGTACTCTATTGAATTATCTTTGTACATTACAATAAGATTATAGTAACCGGGAGCAACTTTGAGAGTTGAATAATTTCCTTTTCCAGAATTTGGTAATTCTACTCGTTGTCCAAGTACATTTGTTACATACATAGAAACTATATCTTTTGAAGTATTTACTTGTACGTAATCATTCGAAGGATTAGGGTAGACCAATGAAGATGTTTGAGCATCCGCTTTCACTGATGTAATAGATTCTATAGGCATCTGTCACACAAAATCTGAGAGTGTCAAAAACATTGTTCCATTTTCTGTAACATTCATTGATTGGAATAGACTTTAATCAGGATTTATGCGGTTGTTGTTATACTCAACTAAAATATTTTCATACCATTCTCTAGGGAAATTAGAGTTTTTACCGCTTTTACGAATAAGTATCGAATTTTTCATAATATCTTGCCAATTCAATTTCGATACTGATTTAGTAACATAACCATATTTAAAGAGACTTAAATTTGGATGGTACGCCATAAAGAGTATATCACCATTGTTTAATTCCAAAAGACCCAACACAGGAAGTTGTCCCCGTTTAAATATGGCATACCAGCTTCTGCTGATAAAGGCAGATAATTAATAAAATCACTAGTTCTTGTTATACCAGAACAACAATAATCAACTAAATTTATCATACCTCCTAAGTGAGCGAACCAAACTGTTCCTTCTTTATCTTATATGATACGTGGAATAGTTTTATTTCCATAACTGATATTATCCGGTGGATTAGTTAAGTGTTCAATAATAGTTCCATCGGGTAGAATTTGAGTTAAATCAAAAAAGGTATCTTTACACTATAATCAGTATTATGAGCTGATAGAACTGAGCCATCTTGTAATACTATAAAAGGTTGATTATTAGTAATGCCTTGATTCATTTGAAAATATGCGTCATCGTCTTTTTTTAATTAAACTTTTACACTCATTGTTTTCAAAAGAATGAATTTCTGAAAATTGTACTGTGTCTGCTTCAAAGAGTCTCACACTAGATGTTACATAGATTTTATCATTTTTATCTATGGTTAACAGTCTATAACCCCTATTTCCGTTATTTCTATGAGCATTGATACCATTACCATGATATTCATCGTCTATGAAAAATTCTGTCCATTTCACTCCATCAAATTCGAACAATGATTCTCCAGTTACCCAAATGTGACCTTTAGAATCAATAGAAATAGACATATTACCTTTAGAATATAAAGTATCTTGGTTGTCATTTCTTTCAATAGTTCTTGGCAAATTCGTCCAAACTCCATTTTGTAAAACACTTACGAATATAGAAGTGCCATACTTGGTACCAACCTTAAGGCCTGTTCCACCTGCTACAGCAACAATATTATTTCGAATTGCAATTGCTCGTATAATACCATTGATTTCAAAATTAAAATCTTCATTTATAACTTGTGATTGTACTTCATACAATGACAAACAGATCATTATAATTATTATCGTAAATTTCACTTTCATACTTCTCTTTAAACAATAGTTGTTTATAAGTACTAATTTCGAATATAACTAAAAAAATGATAGAAAGTAAGTGATTTTATTTTTGATGAAATATTGTCAAAACACTTTAAAAATTGAATGAGAAAGGTTATATCTTCAGTGAATATTGTTTCTAAGATTTAAGAATAGAAAATGTGCAGTACCTGCGTTCAACCCCAATTTTACTCAAACCAATATTGAATTCCGAGGCGAAAAATAGGTAACAAAGAAGCTTTTGTTGCTTGTTGATAGGGTTCCATATATAAAATACCACCGACAGAAGCGTGAATAATTTTGTAGGTAACTTCATAGGCCGGACCTAACCAAATTGCTTTAGTAGAAACGGAATCAGTTGTAGACAAAAGAAGTTTGTTGTAACCAAACAAACCTGTAATCTGGTGATCAATATTTGTATTTTGATACAGTGTATAAAACAACCCCCCTTCAAACCCAATTCGTTTACCGCCAAACAAAGATAACCGTACTCCCATTTCACCATCAGTAACACCAGCGTTAACACTGACAGCTTGGAATGGAAAAGCAACTCCATTAATTCCAACGAAGTAGTATTTCATATTTTCTTCGGAAAAAACAGAATCTTTTTGTTTTACGGTTGAAGTGCTACTCAAATCTAAATTAGTTTGAGCTTTTCTCGTTTGGGCATAACAAGAAAGGAAATTGAAATTATATAAAATCCCAACCATTACGACTATGAATATCCATTTGAACATTTTCATCAATAAAAGAACGAATTACCTTTGTTTTCGTTTATATTCGGAATGAAAGTATCTAAAAAAAGAAGAACGCTCTTTAGAACATTCTTCTTTCCTCAATATTTACATTGATTCGATTATTTACTGTAAAAGCAATTTGTATTGAACCATTTCTTTTTCGTCAACGAATTGTAATAGTGCTTCCGTGTTGGTCAAAGAAACAGTAACAAAACCATGCATTGACTTTGCAAATTTTGTGCCTTCTATTGAACCAGTAGATCTTACTTCGGAACCTGCACCAGAAGTTATAAAGTGGAGTCCATCTCTTTCAATATGTTGCAAGTCGTGTTCATGTCCGTTGAAATAAGCACTAACGTTATATTTTTTCATAAGTGGAACAATAGTAGAAACTAACTCTTTTTGTTCACCTTTTCGTTTTCCACCAGAATAGATATGATGATGACCCACAATGAATTTCCATTTTGCAGTAGACTTCTTAAGTTCTAGCTCTAACCAACGTAACTGCTTCTTGGTGTCTTGCCCTTTTACATTATATTCTTCGTTGTGTTCTTGATAATCAGTAATAAAAGGGTTTGTATCTATATAAAAAAGTTGAACTTCTGTTTTGGGACTAGCATCTTCTAATAAATGCTTTTTTGTAAAATATCTTGAAGGCATATTCCACCGTCGAGAACGCTTTGAATAATCAATTTGTGCTTGCGCATTACCTCTATAATCATGATTCCCTAAAACAACATACCAAGGAATATGTAGTGGATGTGCTTTGTAAGGAACTTCAAAAGAATTCATCCATTGAATATCGTCAACACTTTGGACGCCAATTGGATAAAAGTTATCACCGGTAGAAACAATAAATTCTGCATCAGCTTTTTCAACTATGTTTGCAAGGGATTGCACACTTTTCATTTGATCTTCATTTCCATTTCTACCCCAATCGCCAATAACTACAAAGGTGTAGGAATCTTTAACCGTTGTAAACGCTTCTTGAGCGGTAACGGTGATAGTTAAAACTAACAACAAAATAATTGAAAGTATACTTTTTTGAATATAAATAGTTTTCTTCATTTTATCTTCTTAAATATGTGTAAATAAATTCTTGAGGTCGAGAAACTTTTTCACTAACAGTAAAAAATTTAGATCCGTCTTTGGAAAAGCAAATTCCTTCCCCTTGTTCTTCGGCAAAGATATAGAGACACTTAGCATTTTTAGAAAGTGTTTTACCTATAGACTCATTAGCATTTCGTTTCCAATAGTATGCTTTTTCGTAATCACGAATAATAATTTCACTACCATCTCTGGAAATATCTGCTGCTGTAACCAGACGATAAGGTAAAACTCCTAATTTTTGTAGAGTATCTATTGTAGAACTTTTTAGTGGAGTTGTTGCTTTGTAGACTCCAACTTGGGCTTCACGTTTTGTAACAATGTAAATATCGTCGTTTATTGGATCTATCATTATACTTTCTGCATCTCTTTTTCCATCAGGGTATCGAAAACGTATCATTTCATTAGGAGAAAGTATCAATTGAGAAGTTGTAATCACCTGTGCTTTTGTTGGCTCTTCAAAAATTCCAATATTTTTTATATCTCTAACCGCTCTATTGTCGCCAATATCTGCAATGTACAAAAAAGGAATTCCTGTTTTTGAATTCTTTGCCAAGGCTATATCTTCAATATCAGTAAATCCATAAGGCGATAACAGTTTAACTGAGCCTACTTGAATGCCCATTGAATCTAATAAGTAGAGAATTGCCCTAGATCCATCATCGTGAATCCAAAAATACCCCGAATTTTTTTCTGATGCAATAATTCCAGATGCTTCTACTATCTGCAATGGAGCTAACGTTCCTGAAAATCGGAAGATAGTTGTATCTGAACCATTACAACGAACACCCGTTGAAATTGTATCAACAGGTGTCGTATTGTTAGGAGGCAATGGTTGGCTTTTTTCAGCACAACAACAAACAAATATGTAAATTAAAAGATAGAGAATTACTCGTATCATCTTAATATTTCAAACCTTTTCCATCCGTAGAATAGCATCCAATATCAGCACTTGGACCTTCAATTGTACCGTTCGCAATTGTTGTTATCACAGGAGTAAAGTTTTTATTCCCTTTTCCAATTGCTGGAGAACCAGTTTTTAAACGGAAATTATACGCTGTGTGAGTATTTATTAAACTAAACGGAGCAAAAGTAGAACGAAGTTGATCTTCTGTAAAAGACATTACATTATAATTTACAAACATTGGATCGTTTGCTCCCGGAGTGAGAGACATCACATCTGATCCTTGTTTTACGGATACTGAACCTGGAGTAGCCGCTAAAAAGTCGTCTACAAATGATTTGTATGAACCATAAAAGCAGTTATTACCATATTTAGTGTTAAGTGTATCTGGAAGATCAGTACCTGAAACTAAACGTAGACCATAACGGCAGTTAACAATCAAATTATTATAGATTTGTCCTCGAGCACCACCTTCAATATTAATAGAACCACCACGACCTGCTTTTGTTCTTCTGAATCCACAATTAACGAAAGTATTGTTGTAAATATCAACATTACACTGAATTGTTTTCCCACCAGAATTCGAAGTTTTAGCACCATTCGTTGCAGCCCCAATAAACAAGTTGTAAGCTACTACACCAATAACACCACTTTTAATGTTAACACATTCACCACCAGTAGAACCTTGCATTTCAACAATGTTTCTAGAAAATGAACACTTACCACCTAAGAAACGAACTGCATCATCAGAAGTTCCTGATATGTAAGAATCTTCTACTACAACAGACCCATTAACATTGTTGTAAACAAGTGCATAACGAGGGTCACCGTCATCATAGACGCCAACGTAAGAGTTTGGACCAGCAGGACCTCCAACATGAGTAATTTTTGTCCATTTGATAATTACTTCAGGAGAAGTTTCAAACGCCTGAATTCCACCCCAAAATCCTCTATCGTAATTTTCGACAGTAGCTAAAGAGGCAGGAACTGTTAATGTAACTGGCTTAGCTTGAGTTCCAAGACTTCTAAATGTTCCTTGAACTCGAATCTCTGGGGATGTTGCAACTGTTTGTCCATCACCTTGGAACAACAACGTTACTCCTGCTTCTAATGTCCATGTTTTACCTTCTGGTACTACTATGTCACCTGTTACTTTATAAGTACCAGCTTTCAAAACTCCTTCTTGATTACCAGAAATACCAGTAGTATCAGTCGGAGTAGGAGTTATAGGATTTTTTTTGTCATCACTACATGACGCCATAGCAACAATAAGTGCTAAGAGAACAAAAAGTTTTTGCATTGTTTGCATGAGAAAACCTTTGAAAAATATGATAGAAATAAATTATAGTTATAGTGTATATCTCAGTCCGAGTTGAATTGTTCTGTTATACAAATCTCTTCGTACTAAAATTCTGTTAGGATCTGTTTGCAAGGGAGGGTCTCCGGTTAAATTCGTACTTGTTTGTTTTATAAACTGCTCCAAAGGTGTATCTAAAAGATTTCGAACTTTGAAGAAAAAGGTTAATCCTATTTCGGAAAATTGTTTTTCTAATGATGCATCTACTTGAATAGTTGTTCTTTCCCATTCATCATTTTCTTTAAATGGAGAAATAATGGCTAGTCTTTCGCCAGTTAGTATTCCTGAAAGTTGAACATCCCAACCTTCTTCAATATCTTTATACAAGAGTGAGACATTTGCTATATGTGCTGATTGACCTTGCAATGGGCGTGTTTGTGAATCTATTCTCTCGGTTAAAGAGCCAACCTTTATAACTGTCGTATCTATATTGTAGGCTACAACATCAGATTCTGTAACTCTAAATCGTACTGATTTATCGGTAGTAATTGTTGAGTTAGTGTAGGTATAATTAGCTCTGATTCCAAATTTATTCATATATTTTGTAAAATCTGCTTCAAATCCGTAATTAGTGGCAATTCCAAAATTTCGAGTAGTCATTGCAATAGAGGTACCCTGAACCTGCAAAGCTCTTTCAATTGGGTCTTGAATTCTTTTGTAAAATACACCAATCAGAATTTGGTCTAATGCTTCTGGGAAATATTCAAATCGTAAATCAACATTATCCGCTTTTACTCTGTTTAAATTTGGATTTCCTTGTTGTGCATAATCTTCTTCAAAGATATTATAAGGTATAACTTCAAAGAAACCAGGTCTACTTATCGATCTAAAATAATTTGCTCTCCAGTTGATTTGTTTTGTTGCCATATACTTTAAATGGAGTGATGGCAATACATCGCTGTACGATTTTTCCCCAGCAGATCCATCAATCGAAGGATCGCCTTGGGTTATCCAAGATAGCGCAGTATGTTCGAATCGAACACCTCCAAGAAGTTGAAAATTATCAATCAACACTTTTGCTTGAGCATATCCTGCATAGACATTTTCATCAATTGAGTAATTCAATGAATTTCTATTAGAACCACCGGGATTGAATATTCTAAATGTTGTTTTTGTTATATCCCCGGTATATTCTTGATTCGATGGATTTGGACGAATTAAGTACCGGTCAAAAATATTTTCTCGAGATTTTAATCGAAACATTCCGCCAAATTTATAATCTATTGATATAGCATCATTAGAATTTGTATATAGAAAATTTGCATAGGAAGCGATATCTCTGTCAGAATTTGAAGTCCACCGTCTTAGGTAGTCTTGGTCGTAGAAAATTGGTAATTGTTTATTAACTCCATTTGAATCTAGTTTTGATTCTGTTGTTAATTGTAGTGTAGCCATATCGGGGTCGTTGTTTGTTGCAAGTGAATAAACAGCTGACCAATTGAATTGTAAGTCGTTTGATAAAATATGATTCCCTTGCAAAGTACCATTGTATATTTTCTGCAATTGTTGACGCGATCTATATTCCACGGCAACGGTTCCTTCACCAACACCAAGGCGATTACGAGCTAAATTTGTGTCGGTAATAAAACGAGTTTGTTTATCTTCTAAATGAACATACGCATTATAAAGACTTATTTTATGCAATGGGGAAAACTCATAATCCATTTTACTATGTACACCTGTTCTGATTTGTCGGACTGAAAATTCTCTATCCAAAACTGAATTAAAGGCAGTTGAATTATTTTCTCTATTGACATCAGTTGTAAATAATTTACTATCTGTACCTAAATATTGGGATTGGTAACTTGTAGCAACTATAACCCCAAACTCTTTTTCAGCACCAAAACGATTACCAATTGTAAAGCCACCTAAGAAATTTATTGGCGGCGTTACAGGTGTAAAGATTGAGGCTTCTAATGGAAAATCTGCTAATGTTGATTGATATCGAGAACCGTCAGTGGCAGGAGGATTTACCTCGTTTGGTGATTGATGATTTTGAACAGAAGAGTTAAAATCCAAATACTTTCTGCTATCAGTACCAAAATATTGAAGATTTGCTCCAACTGAAGCGTTTGCTTTTGCAATGAAGTATTCAGGGGCGTTTTTCATTACCAAATTTACAACACCACCAATTGCATCGCCCTCCATATCTGGGGTTAGTGATTTAGTAACTTCTAATCTATCTAATAATTCAGCTGGGAAAATATCTAAAGGAATGTATCTGTTCGAGTTATCTGGAGAAGGAATTTTCACTCCATTAATCAAAGTATAATTATATCTCTTATCCATTCCACGAACTATAGCATACTGACCATCACCATTTTGATTTCTTTCAATTGAAACTCCAGAAACCCTTTGGATAACTTGTGCTACTTGTATATCTGGTGAAACTTCAATTGTTTTTGCTGAGACTATATTTAAAACTGTAGGAGACTGCTGTACTGAAGTTCGAGCACTTTCTTCTGTTGAAAAGTTTTTTCTTCCTTCAACCACTACTTGGTCTCGTTGTAATTTTGAAGTTGATAACTGAAAATTTATTCGAAGTGTATCTAAATCATTTTTAAATGAAATTTTTCGCTCTTTAGTTTCATACCCTATGTAACGTACAATGACAGTATATTCCCCTTTAGGAACTGAACGTATTCTATAACTGCCATCCAATCCTGCTTTTGCACCAATTGATGTATTTTTTAAAGTTACCGTTGCACCAATCAACGATTCATTGGTTGATTGGTCAGTTATTTTTCCTCGAATGGTTCCAGCAAAAATTGAAAAGTTTGAACAACTTAGAAGTAGAACGAAAGTAATATAGACAATAAAATTTTGTTTCACAGAAACCTATATTTGTTAAAAATAGTTTACAAATATAGTCTATGAAAATTTTAACTTGGCGATGTTAAGGAATGATTAAAATACATATTACTAATGTGAAATAAAGTAATATTTGGCTCGATTTGAAGTGTTTCTCATATTTTAAATTAGCACGTACCACTATTACGTAGATTTAAAATTAAGCAAACAATTACTTAATATACGGTGCTAATTCCTCTGTTTTTTTGACCCATAGCAATTGGTTGTCGTCTATTAAAGCTTGTACTGCTTTTCTGGCTCTTTCCAAAGTAACTTGATGATGAAATGCAAAATGCCAAATATCTATTCCAGAAAAACTTATTTCTAAACTTAAAAGTTGTTCAGTTGTTATAGAAGCATTAGCATAGACTCGTTCTTTAATTGCATCAATAACGATAGGTCGTTCTTCGGCTATCAAATGTTGTGGGACAAAGTAATAATTATCTAAAGTTTGTAAATCACAAATTGGAAATCCACGTGAAGGGTCTTTTAATAAAGGTAAAAAAGCTAAAGAAACTACATACATAGTTTGTCCATTTTCTTCAATCCATAAATCATCCCAAACAGGACGATCGTTTACTTTAAGCCATTCAAAAAATGCTATTTCATGGTCTGGTAGTAGCACTAATCTTGAATGCGAATAAGGTGACACAGAAATTTCAATTAATTGAGTTATAGTTAAGGAGTCGAAAGTACCTTCTGTAAATACTAAAACATCTTCTCTTGAAGGATGTTGTTTGAAAAAAGAAAATACATCAGAATTTTGAATTGAACTCACGGGTTTAACACTGAATTTCTGTTAAAAGAGAAATTTCTTGCAAGATGCCACTTACACGTAAACATTCTTCAATGTTTCCTTCAAATACTAGCGCTTTACCAGAAGAATGAACTTCCCAAGTAAGTGATTCGGATTGATCTACCGAACAACGAGTTGCTTTAATAATCTGTTCTGATACTTCTTCAAATGTATGTTCTTCGTCGTTAAACAAAATTACTTTTGCAACTAAAACAACATCTTCTAGCTCTAATACTTCATAATCAAACTCTGGTGTTGGTTTTTCCTGAGTAGTTGCAAAGAAGTAAGGGTTTGGTCGAGCAATTTTTTCTAATTTTTCTTGCATTGAAATTTTATTTCATTCAGAACGTTCAAAAATATAGTTTATAGTACGTTTTGACGTAAATTTGTTCTTATAATTGCTGATTTCAGTATTCCTTATACTATGATAACGAAAAATCCATCGATCTTGTCGCAAATTGAAACTCAATTTTTACCTCCAACATTAGTTCAATGGATAAATTCTTTATCTGAAAAAACGAAAAATGGGGATGAAATATATACTTCTCTTCATTCTGAAACTGAAGATGGAATAGTTGTGAAGCCAATTTATTTTCCGGATTCGAACAATGATAAAAAGCGAAATGAAATTCCCTTTCTCCAACAGAATAAATGGAAAACGTTAACAACTATGCCTTCGAATTTTCAAGATTGGCAGAAGTTTTTAAAAACAGCAACTTCAACGTCTATGAATGCTCTATTTCTTCCTTTGGAGGATACTGTCTATTCAACTTCATTCGAAAACGATACGCTGGAATTTATAGAATCGTTGGTAAAAGATTGTATAGAGACAAAAAAAACGATAATTACTTCACCACTTTATTCAACTCGAATAAGTGAAAAAATTATAGAGCAGTTAAAGAATTCTTCGCAAAAACATTGTTTCCTTTTCGATCCTTTTCACAAAGCAACATTTGACCAACGGTTATCAAGAACAACTAATTCTCACTGTTCCCCTTTTGTTGAGTGGAATAAACAATGTTCAGATATAGATGTTTTTACAACTGGAGTAAATACTTCCTTAATTTCTTTGGGAGGAGCTACTTCAGCCCAAGAAATTGGATATGCTATTGCAAGTATGGTTGAATACTTACGATATGCAGACAATAACGATATAGATGTTGAAACGATTCTGAATAAACTCGTATTTACCTTAACAATTGATACGAACTTTTTTGAACAGGTTGCCAAATTACGAGCAATTCGTTTAGTGTGGAATTCTGTTTTGTCCTATTTAGGAATTGATTCCACTAAAAGATGTATGGAATTGCATACAGTTTCTTCAATGGCAACACTCACAAAAAAAGATCCGTATACAAACTTACTTCGAATTGGTTTACAAAGTATGGTAGGTGTTATTGGAAATGCATCTGCAATTCTTATTCCTCATTTTGATATTACTCATTCAATTGAACCTTCAGCTTTTTCTCTGCAAATTGCTCAACAAATGCATCATATTTTTTCATTTGAATCCGGTATCAACGATGTTATCGATCCTTCGAAAGGGGCTTATTACATTGAAGAATTAACAGCACAAATTGCTGAAAAAGGACTTGCTTATTTCAAACAAATTGAAAAGCAAGGTGGAATGCTAACTTCACTTTCAAAAGGACTTTTCCAACAAGATGTCAATGATGCTAAGTTGAAAAAGATGAATGAATTCAGAACAAATGAACGAAAAATAGTCGGAACTTCCTACTCACCTATCGACACAGAATTCCCACAGGATTCTTATTGGAAGGAAAACTTAAAAACAAAAAAACAACCAAAGGCATTTAATTCAGTTGAAGAATTTACCTCGATTGTTTCTTTTGATTTACAACGCTATTCCGAAAGCTTTGAATAGATCACTTAGTATAATTGACATAAGTTGATTATGTTAAAAAACCACTTCTTAGTTGCATATTGAAGTGGTTTTATATTCTAATTTATTTTTATTCATTCTATGGGGTATTCCAACAGTTTGTATAACATTTTTTTGAACCGTAATTTGTTTCTAATGAACAATCAGTTTCTGAAGTAATCGATGATTCTATAACTCTAAATATTGGGATATATGTATCTGAGTTGCTAGAAATACCACCAGTACTACTCATATCATGACAAATCTTATATGTTTTTTTGCAGCAATTATACCCACAATGTTGCCACTTCTTATAAACCACTTTTGGTATAGAATTTTGAATCAATTCTGGATATGGGGGTATATAACCACTATCACAGACACGTGAAGAGTCTGAACGTGAATATATACAAGTAACAAAAATTCCACAACTCGCAGTATAAAACTTACAAAAACTGCTGTACCATTGCAGTTTGCTTCATCTCCTAAATTCCAATCAAAATTATTTGTTGAAGCCAACTTGAACAAACGAATCATAACTCCCAATTCAATTACGGACTTTAATGATGAAAATTCATAATGCTCTAATTTAAATCTTTTTAAGCTATCTGCATTATCTACAGTAGTAACTTTAAGGATTTCAATTTCAAGTTTACCACTACACTAACGCCATCTATAATCTACCAAGACATACTGATCATGTTTAGAGCTAAAATGCAAATTTTAAACGAAAAAACTTTACGATCTTCAACTTATTTTCTTTAACATTCCCATAAACTTTATTATAATTCGGTTAGATTTTTTTCGTCTTGGTGCAATAGGTACAATGAAAAATGTGTTGAGTAGGTTTTTGCGAACTTTAACCTAAACAACACATCTATTTTTGCTTTTTTTAACAAAGACTAGCAACGATTTTGTTACACTTGAACAACACCGGAATTCCACCGAGGAATTGATTCGTTGTGCGATGCAACTTCTAATCCTCGTGATACGATAAAACGAGTATCTAAAGGAGAAACTATACCATCGACCCACAGGCGAGAAGCCGCATAAATAGGCGTCGTGGTTTCAGAATATTTTTCAGTAATTTCGTTTAACATTTCTTGTTGAGCTTCGGCTGATAGTTCTTGACCCTTTCGTTTTAGGGAAGCTAATTTGATAGTAAGTAAAGTTTTAGAGGCTTGAGCCCCACCCATTACAGCGATTAAAGAAGTAGGATAAGAATATATCAAACGAGGGTCGTACGCCTTACCACACATTGCATAATTACCCGCACCATAACTATTCCCTACGATAAAGGTAAATTTTGGAACAACGGAATTGGAAACTGCGTTTACTAATTTTGCACCATCTTTAATTATTCCGCCTTGTTCAGCTCGAGTACCCACCATAAAGCCCGTAACATCTTGCATAAAAACAAGTGGAATATGCCTTTGATTACAATTCATAATAAACCGTGCGGCTTTGTCTGCAGAATCTGAGTAAATTACTCCTCCAAGGTGCATTTCACCCTTACCAGTTTTTGCAATTTCTCGGTTATTGGCAACTATTCCAACTGCCCAACCATCAATTCTAGCATATCCACAGATAATAGTTTTACCATATTCAGGTTTATATTCATCCATTTCTGAATCGTCGATAATTCGAGCTAAAACTTGATACATACTATATGGTTTAGCTCTGTCACTGGGGATAATTCCTAATATTTCATTGTCATCAAATTTTGGTGGTTTAGATTCAATTCTATCGAAAAGATGTTTTTTTCCTTTTGTTGGTCCAAATTTTCCAACTAATGATCGAATAGTAGTAATTGCTTCGTCGTCGTCAGCAACTTTATGGTCAATAACTCCACTCACAGAAGAATGCATTGACGCACCGCCCAATGGTTCAATGGTAGTTCTTTCACCAATAGCTGCTTCAACCAAAGCTGGACCAGCCAAAAACACACTTCCTGTACCTTCAACAATTATAGCTTCATCGGACATTATAGGCAAGTATGCTCCACCTGCTACACAGGGTCCCATAATAGCCGCAATTTGGGGAACACCCATTGCACTTAACTGAGCATTGTTTCTGAATTGACGTCCAAAATGTTCTTTATCAGGGAAAATTTCGTCTTGCATTGGTAGAAAAACACCAGCAGAATCTACTAAATAAACAACAGGCAACTTATTTTCAAGAGCAATTTCTTGTGCTCTCATATTCTTTTTTGCGGTAATTGGAAACCAAGCTCCGGCTTTTACTGTTGCATCGTTGGCAACAATCATACATTCTCGTCCTTCAATAACACCAATACCAGTTACAACACCACCCGATGGACATCCACCTTGTTCTTCGTACATTCCTTCGCCAACATACAGCCCTACCTCTAAAAACTTTGATCCTTCATCTATTAAAGAATTTATTCGTTCTCTTGCGGTAAGTTTACCCTTTGCTTTATGTTTAGCAATTGACTTTTCTCCACCACCTAATTTAATAATTTTACCACGTTCATAAATCATTCGCCACAATTGCATATTCGCATCAAAATTAATTTCAAATTGATGATCACGAGTTATTTCAGATCCTATAATTGCCATAGTGGTATTTAAATTTGAATGGGAGAACTTGTTGAAACAGATTCGATAATTGCAAAGGTTGTTTTGGTAACAATGTATAATTGATCAAAAGGAATTGGCATTTCACTACCATTTTTAATAGCTTCAATTGTTTTATACACTTCTTGTTTTTGCCCTTTTGATCCATCGAATTTATACCGGGAACGAGATTTGTTTTTATAAACATCTACAGTTTGAAAGTTGTTCATTATTGCACTTTTGTTTTCGCAATGAACTTCACAATATTCTTTAGATAACGATGAATCTCCATTTGCAAGATACAGAATAGTTCCAATAGAACCATCACTAAAAGTTATGACAATTGACAACGTATCAAAATTTGTTACAGCAGAATCATTACTTTGAATTGAACTCGCAAATACTGAAACTGGTTTCGCATTTGTCAGATATACGAGTGTGTCTACAAAGTGGCAAACTTCACCAATAATTCTACCGCCTTGTTCTGCTGATTGAACCCATAAAGATTTAGGGACAAACCCTGCATTCACCCTATATTGAATCATCATTGGTTCATTACGGTATTGAAATACAGATGCTATTTTTTCAAACGATGGACTAAACCTTCTGTTGAACCCAACCATTACTTGACCGTTGAATTCATTTACTGTTTCAGAAATAGTTTCTAATTCTTGATATGTTAAACATAATGGTTTTTCAACAAAAATAGGTTTAGATTGTTGTAATGCTTTAATTACATATTCGTAGTGAGAATCGTGCTTCGATGCACAAAATATAGCATTTGTTTCAGTACTTTGTATAACGTCATTAGCATTGCTCATTGCAGTACTGAATCCATTTCGTTCTGCTGCAGAACGAGTACTTGTTGGAGTACTATTAGCAACTCCAAACAACTTTACACCTTTTTCTTTTAAAGGCGGTAATAACATAGATTGAGCAAAATTTCCTAACCCTATAAATCCAATACTAATTCCATCTTTGGATGTATGTTTGTTAGATATTGGAATAATTGTTTTGGGTAGTTTTGTAGTATCATATTGAAGCAATATCCCCAATGAAAAATCTTTCGATTCACCCGTTACTAATGAATATGCTTTTTGAATATCATTCAGTTCAAAAGTATGACTTGTTAATGAATGTAAGTTCAATGACCCAGAATGAACTAAATCGAGAATTGCCTCCATATTTCTATTTTCTGTCCAGCGCACATAACCAACCGGATAATCAATTCCTTCTTCTTCGTACATTGGATCATATCTACCAGGACCGTAACTACAAGAAATACGTAGCTCAATTTCTTTTTCGTAAAAAGGAGAACGAGGAATATCCATACTAACGGCACCAACAACAACAACAGCCGATTTTTTTCTTGCCATTTTAATAGCAAGTTCTATAGGTTGATTGCTCGATGTACCCGCAGTAATTATAACAGCGTCAGTGCCATATCCTCGAGTAAACGATTGTATTGTCGCTAAAGATTCTGGCGTGCTTGGCAACACTATATCGCACCCATTGTTCGTAGCAATTGGGAATAATGTTTCGTCAATATCTAATCCAATGACCTTACACCCTGAACCTTTTAAAAGCTGAACTGTGATTTGTCCCAAAAGACCTAAACCGACGACTGCAACCGTTTCGCCTAGTCGAACATCAGCTTGGCGAACACCTTGCAGTGCAATTGAAGCTAAGGTAGTGTATGCTGCGTTTTCGAATGAAACAGATTCTGGTAATCTACAAACTAAATTTTTTGGGATTGAGACAAATTCAGAATGATTTGCAAACCCAGCTCCAGCACAAGCAACACGATCCCCAATTTTAAATTCTTCACAACGGGATTCAACTACAACACCGCTCAAACTATACCCCAAGGATTTATACGAATCTAACTTGGATTGGATTTTATCTATAGTTTGTTTCAAACCATCTTTTTTAACCATATCAATAACCTGACGAACAGCAGCAGGTTGTTTTTTTGCTCTTTGAAGTAATGAACCTTGTGAATTTGTAACAGATGTACGTTCAGTACCAGCACTGATTAGAGAAAAATAGGTTTGAACTAAAACACTATTCGGTTGGCATTGAGGGTGTGGGACTTCTACAGCTGAAACGATTCCAGTTTTTTGGTGTTGAACTACTTGTAACATTCTATTTTTATTCTTCTGATTCTTGAGTAGATGGTAAAAAGACAACTGTATTCCAATGTTCTGGTGTTAAATATTGCTGTGATATATTTAGTATATCTTCTTCGCTAACAGCGTCAATTTTTTCTAACGTTGTTTGAACATTTTCATACGAGTCATTATCGGCTTCAGTTTTTAACAATGCATTCATAAGTGAGGACATACTTTCCATGGAAAGTATTATACTTGTTTTCAACTGTTCTTTTGAACGTTTTAGTTCAGATTTTGATACTTTCTTTTGCGAAAATGAATCTAATTCTTTGGTAATTTGGGAACGTACTTTTTTTATTGTCGAATCTTCCAAACCAGCATAAATTGAACAAGTTCCACAATCGGTCAACAACTGCAAACTTGAATAAATAGTATATGTATTTCCAAAACGTTCTCGAATATTTTGATACAATCGAGAACTCATTCCTTCACCTAAGGCATAATTATAAACAGAAAGTGCGTATCGGTCATTTGACAATGAATCTGGAGTAAGCGCATTCATTAAGATATGTGCTTGTTGAAAGGGTTTTTCAACATACGTAATATTACCCTTAGTTGTAGATTCAACTAATTTTCTAATAGGGGCATCTACTTTTTGAATTATCTCTTGAGAAAAATATCGTTCTGCTAATCTGCAAACTTTTTCGTGGTCAATATTTCCTGTTGCCGAAATAATGATAGATTTTGGGTTGAAAAAAGTTTTGTGAAACTCGCGTAATGTTTTTTCAGTAATTGAAGCAACACTTTCTTCAGTACCAGCAATTGGAAAAGCTAAGGAGTGATTGTTAAACAGTATTGATTCGCCTAAATCTGAAATTAACTCTTCAGGATCTTCATTATATGACTTAATTTCTTCAATAATAACCCCGCGTTCTTTTTCAATATCAGAAAGCGATAATGCTGGATTGAGAACTAAATCAGAAAGTTGTTGAAAAATTTTTGTGAAGTAAGGTGTTAATGCACGAACATAAAAGCACACTGTTTCTTTTGTAGTAAAGGCATTTGTATATGCACCTATATTTTCAAAATCCTGAGCGATTTTTCGAGCAGAACGTTTTAATGTTCTACGAAAAGCGATATGTTCAAAAAAATGTGCAGTTCCACTAATAAAATTTTCATCGTCTCGGCTACCTGCATTAATCATAAACCCTAATGAAAATGATTCAACAAAGGGAATTCGCTCCGTTACAATACGTAATCCATTAGGAAGTACTGTACGTTGGATTGAAGTACCAAGAAATTGTTGCGCAGGATAAGTTGGTTTTTTCGTATTCACGGGGTCGTTTTTTGCTTTAAGAATATACAAAAATACAAAAAAAAAGCCATGTTCTTTTAGAAAGAACATGGCTTTAAGATTTTAAGTTATCTTAGTTGAGGTTTCTAGTAAAACCAGTTACAACCCAAACACCATTGATACGAACCAATGAAATACCATAAGTTCTAAGAGAAACAATAGCTCCAGCAGCATTTGCCATACCTGGGATATTACCGTTTAACATTGCAACTGCAGTACCTGCATTGTTATAATGGATAAAGAATAATTGTCCATCAACACCACCATTAATAGTAATTGCATCAGCGTTTCCATTTAAATCAGCATTAATTTGAACAGCTGAATAAACATTAGCATCAACAGAAATTGCGTCAGCAACTACAGTTAAAGCTGGAGTTGGAGATTGAGCAACTTTAAAACCACCAGTATTGATGTTTACACTATTGTTGAATGTATTTCCTGCAACCCAACCAAGACTTCTTGTAGCAAGGTTGTATGTAAGAACGGTACCATCAACAGTTGGAGTAGTTACCCAACGAAGTGAATCAGTAGCACCAGTACGAGCAAGAAGTGAGTTATCACCAATTGTGTATGGACCACCTGCAAGACCAAAACGTTGAACAGCAAGTTTACGTTGAGTAATAGTAGTATCCATAATCTTGTTAGTAGTAACAGCTGAATCACGTAGATTAACATTCAAAACAGCACCAGGAGCTAAGCCTGGAGCAGGATAAGATCCAAACAATGCTCCACTTGCTAAACCAGAAGGAGAAAGAGTTGCATTTGGAGAAAGTTTCGCTTGAGTGATAGCACCGTCAGCAACCATAGCTGTACCAATTGCATTGTTTGCAACCGTTGGGTTAGGATACACACCAAAAAGTGATCCACCAGCAGGGCCCATAGGCATAGCCATAATACCGGTTTTCAACATTCCTTGAGTGATACTTGTATCAGCCATCATTTTAGCCATATCAGCCACCATTGCATGACGAGAAGACATTGCATAAGGAGAAGAAGTTAAAGCAAAACGAGCATTGAAGCCAACATTTAGAACTTGAACATCTAAGAAATATTGTTTGTCAAAAGGAACTGCAGATAATGACTGAACACTACCTAGTACAGTTGCAAAAACACCGTCAACAACATCAACAACTTGAGATTCTTGCCAAACAGATGATCCACCTGCGGAAGTTTCATAAAGACCAAAAACAAAACTGTAAGTACCAGTTGTTAACGGTTGACCATTAGAAAATACCATACCTTGGTAGCTCATTCTGTCAACTTGTGCAAATGTTAGAAGTGGAGTCGCGACAATCATCGCAACAACCGCTAAATGAAGCATAAATTTCTTCATTGAAAAACTCCTGTTAAATAGATTATAATATAATTTCAAATTAAATTCTTATCGAGCTACAACAACTGATTCACGTTTTACTTCGGTTCTACCGTTAGCATACGTTAAAGCAATTTCTGTAATGTATTTACCTGTGCTCACTTGAACACCAGCATTATTTTTACCATCCCAAGGTAAAGTTACAATTCCTACTTGTTGTTGAGATTCAACTAAAGTAGAAACAATGGAACCATTCATATCAACAATACGAACCGTTGCTATTGCAGGAACTTCAACATTATAGGAAATAGAAGTAGTGCTTGAAAATGGATTCGGCATAAGTGCGATTCCAGAAGCTTGAGATACTTCGTTTACTGAGGTTACTGAAGATGTCATTGGTAACCAAAATCCAGAATATAGTTTGTTTGTACCATTTACAACGACACCTGCAGCACCTTGGCCAACAGTTCCCGTAATTAAAGTATTACCTATTTTCTGTTTCATACCACCACCGGCTACTACACCACGAGATTTATTCGTTTGTGCTGAAGCCTCGCTAAGGCTAACTACAACGAGCATAAATGCTAGTAATGTTAGGCTTGCTACTTTAAAAAAGCGATTCATGGATATTCTCCTGTTTCTTTTTTTATTAAAAATATTGATTTTCAATGTTATTGTCTTCTTAACCAATCGTTATTTTGGCATTAGAAATTTTCTAATAGCAACAAATATGCCATATATTGCATTCTCTTCGTTCTGAAGAGAATGTTTTTCAAATGTTCTCTTCTTTAAAACGTTTAAGAATACAACTGTATTTCTCGCAACAATAGTGCCAAGTAAGTTTTTTCCCAAAACTATTTATTGCCGACTACAAAAATACATAAAATTCTTTACATTTAAAAAAATATCTCTTTTTTCTATACATATAATTCTATGAAAGCTGTTTGTTTCCAATCTTTAGAATCGGCAATTCCTCAAATTGTTACCGTTCCTACACCTCTACCAAAAGACCGTGAAGTCCTAATTCGGCTTTGTGCTGCGTCTTTGAATCATAGAGACGAATGGATTCGAAAAGGTCAATATGCGCGAATAAAATGGCCTGTGTTCCCCGGATCAGATGGAGTTGGTATTGTTGAATCTGTTGGAGCTAATGTCGATTCTTCATGTATTGGCTCTTCTGTTGTAATTGATCCTACGTTAATTTGGGGAGAAAACGAATTGGCTCAAGGGGATAATTTTTCAGTCTTAGGTATGCCTACAAGCGGAACGTTTGCAGAATATGTTGTGGTGCCTTTTACACACATACACAAAATTCCTACACATCTTTCTTTTTCACAAGCTGCTTGTTTTCCTATTGCAGGTGCAACTGCCTATAGGGCATTATTTACTCAAGCAAAGGTTACAAAAGACTCAACGGTACTCATTACCGGTATTGGCGGTGGAGTTGCACTCACTGCTTTGCAGTTCTTGATTGCTTTTGGAGCAACGGTGTACGTATCTTCTAGTTCGAAAGAAAAAATTGACAGGGCAGTTGAATTAGGAGCTACTGGAGGTGTGTTGTATACTAACAAAGATTGGCATAAGGAATTTTTAGAATCTGCTGGTTATGTTGATGTTGTACTTGATGGCGCTGGTGGAAGTTCCTTTAACTCTGTCATCACGGTTACCAAACCGGGTGGTACTATTGTTTGTTATGGAGCCACCACTGGTGAAGTTCCTAGTTTTGCATTGCCTAAGTTGTTTTGGAAACAGATTCGACTTCAAGGAACAACAATGAGTACAAATTCTGAGTTTGCAGATATGATTTCATTTGTTCAAAAACATTCAATAGTTCCTATTATTCACTCAACGTATCCAATTTCTAATGTTGCTGAAGCATTTTCAGATCTACAATCGGGTTCTCATTTTGGTAAAATCGTACTCACTATTTCATAACAACATGCAGCTTTCTTCTCTTATTGGTCATGCCGGACAATGTTCTTCCATTATATTGAAATCTGCAAAACCTGCTGATGCACTCGTTTCCGAATATACACGCGAACATAAGTATTTAGGGAGTTCTGATCGCAGAATTTTATCGGAATTAGTTTTTAGTTATTTACGAAATAAAACGGTTATCGAAGTTATTGCTTCTGAAGTTATCGAACAGAAGGACCTCCTTCAATTACAAGCTTTATCTCCAATTGCTCTATATAAATTCTTTTTACTTATTACCTTTATTGTTGTATTCGACAAACATAATCAGGTACAAGTTAGTATAGATTCCTTTTTTCGGTTCTTTGAATTAAATGAAGATACCGCTATAGAATTAAAAAATTTTATAGAAAAAAAGTATTCTGAATTATCTACTATTTCTACTTTAGAATCTTTGTCAACGTTTTATTCTATACCAATTTGGATATTAGATTTATGGGCTGAAAGTACTTTAAAAAATAGAACATTTCAAGATCAAACAGAACTTTCAAATTCCTTATGTAATCCTGCTCCGCTTTGTATTCGAGTCAATACACAAATTACAACTGCTGAAGAAACCTTACAGCGGTTACTTTTTGCCGGAATAGAAGCAAGATTTTCAGATTTTATTCCTAATTGTATAATTATAAGCCAAAGAGTTTCTCTTCTTGATACAAATTTGTATAAAAGTGGTGCAATTGAAATTCAAGACGAAAGTTCTCAGATTGCTGCTTTTGCTGTAGCTCCAGAAGAACATTGGTCTATTCTCGATGCATGTGCGGGTGCAGGTGGAAAATCTTTGCATTTATCTACCTTACAAAAAGATTTAGGTTCTATTGTAGCTACAGATATAGAATGGAATAGATTAAAACAAATTCAAAAAAGGAATGAACGGCATCGTTTTTCAAGCATTTCAACTTTTTTATGGGGACAAAAAAACAAAAAATTTCCTCATTCAAGTTTTGATGCAGTTTTTGTTGATGCACCTTGTTCTGGATTAGGAACAATAAGGAGAATGCCACTCCCGAAATGGAAGTTATCGAAAGAAAGTATTACTAAATTAGCGAAAAACCAACTTGATATTTTAAATAATTATTCAAAGTATGTTGCTAAAGGTGGAGTTTTAGTTTATGCTACATGTTCATTTTTACCACAAGAAAACGAAAATGTAGTTGAAGAATTTTTATCGACAAATCCTGAATTTGAAAAGGATTCGTTGAAGCCTGGTTTTGAAAAATTTGGTGTGCCTTTACAACCTGATGTTGACTATTGCACCACAATGTTACCGTCCGTTCATGGTTCAGATGGTTTTTTTGTAGCTAGGTTACGGAAAAATGGATAAAAAAATTCTTTTGTTAGATTTTGGTGCTGTATTATATGATATTGATTTTACCAGAACAAAGTCAGCATTAGAAAAACTCTGTAGAGAAAACAGTATTATAGACTTTTCAGCAGAAAGTCAGTTAGACTTGTTTTCGGAATTTGAAAAGGGGATTTTTTCTACTGAAGAGTTTCTAAATACTTTTAAAAATTTATATTGTGAAGATTCTGTATCAATTAACGAGATAACGGAAGCTTGGAATGCTTTACTCATTGCACCGTTTATTGAAACTGAAAATGTAATAGGAACCTTAAAAGAAAAGGGATATACCCTTGCCATAGTTAGTAATACCAACGAGTTACATTACCAACATTTTTTACCGAAATCTATTTCATTTTTGGAAAAATTCGATTTTCTCTTCTTTTCTCATCAAATTCGTAGAAGAAAACCTGATAAAGATTTTTTCGAATATGTTTTAACAACTATGAATTGTACACCTACTGAAGTAAACTATATTGATGATTCTATACAACATTTAACTTCTGCTAAAGAGTTAGGTATTACGTCCTTTCAAAAAGTACCAGAATTTGCACTGTCAGAATTATTGCACAGTGTTAAAATTATTAAACAGTTATAGTGAAATTACTTTAAAAAATATGGACACAGTATATATACTACTTACGGGATCGTTAACAGCCATTTTGTGCTCTATTGTTGGGTGTTACTTAGTTGTACGTGGGTTTGCGATGATAACCGATGCAATAACACATTCAATTTTACCGGGTATAGCCTTAGCATATCTATTTACAGGGTCTCGAGATATTTTACCAATGTTTATTGGTGCAACAATTTTTGGGTTATTAAGTACATTTCTGATTGAGACATTACAGAAAAAAATTCGAATTCAAGCAGACGCTTCTATTGGAGTTGTTTTTACTTGGTTTTTTGCAATTGGTATTTTGATTATTTCTTACTTTTCTGGCAATGTGGATTTAGACCAAGAATGTGTTCTATACGGTGAAATTGCGTTTGTGCCAATTGACTTACTATTTATTAATGGAAGTTCATTAGGACCAAGAGCCTTATGGGTTGTTGGGATAACCTTAGCGGTAGTTGCGTTCATTCTGTATGGTTCAAGAAAAGAAATGGTTACTTCTTTATATGATCCATCTTTTGCCTTGTCTATCGGCATTATGCCTATAATTTGGCATTACGTTTTAATGACTTTAGTGACAATTTCTACAGTCGCAAGTTTTGAAATAGTTGGGACAATCATAGTCGTTTCACTTTTCATTGTTTTACCTGCTACGGCATTTCTGTTTGCACGAAAACTTTCTACTATGATTCTGATTAGTAGTATCTTGGGAGTTTTAGCTACCTTTGTCGGTTATTTCATTGCGGTATATTTTAATGGATCTATTGCAGGTGCAATTTCACTATCAACTGGTATTATATTTTTGATTGGATTTACATTCTATCGGTTTACAAAGAATAAAAAACCTGTCTCTCAACAAACCACTGCCTTACCTGCATAGAAAAAGCTACCAATTTAATTTTGGTAGCTTTTTCTATTTTCACAAGACAGATACTTTACGAAGTTACTTTTTTCTAAGAACCCTTAATTTAGAGGCAACTTCTAAAATAACTTTTTTAGCATCGTTTCTTTCATAAATGTTTGTTGCTTTCGCTAACAGATCCTGAGCAGCTTTTTGTTCAGTATCAATAATTTCTTGAGTTAATTCATCAGAACTAATTGCAGTTTCAACAACAATTGAAACAACATTTGCAAGAACTTCTATAAATCCAGAACCTGTTGCGTACCAAATTTCGGTATTGCCATCAATATTTATCTTTATTGCACCACTAATTAAAGAAGAAGTAATGGGAGCGTGATTATAAAGTACTTCAAATGGTCTATCGCTACCCGGTACAGAAACTGAAATCGCATATTCAGAATAGACAACCCTTTGTGGCGTAACTATATCAACCTTAATTTTTTTATCGTTGGCCATAATTACATTTTTTTAGATTTTTCAATCACTTCGTCAATTGTTCCGCAATAACTAAATGCTTGTTCTGAAATTTCATCAACATCACCATCTAAAATTGCTTTGAAACCGGCTATTGTATCGTTAATTGTTACGTAACGTCCTTCAAAACCAGTAAACTGTTCTGCAACATGGAATGGTTGTGAGAAGAATTTTTGAATTTTTCTCGCTCGTAAAACCGAGATTTTATCTTCTTCAGATAATTCGTCCATTCCAAGGATGTTAATAATATCTTGAAGATCTTTATACGTTTGAAGAGTTTTTTTAATTCGCATTGCAATTGTATAATGCTCATCACCTAAAATATAAGGATCAAGAATTCTTGAAGTAGAATCTAAAGGATCAACTGCAGGATAAAGTCCTAATTCAGCAATTTGTCGAGAAAGAACTGTTGTCGCATCCAAATGGGCAAACGTATTTGCAGGAGCTGGATCCGTTAAATCATCAGCAGGGACATACACCGCTTGAACAGAAGTAATAGACCCTCTATCGGTAGAAGCAATACGTTCTTGTAACAATCCCATTTCGGTAGCCAAGGTTGGTTGGTAACCAACCGCAGAAGGCATACGACCAAGAAGAGCAGAAACCTCTGAACCAGCTTGAGTAAAACGGAAAATATTATCTATAAACAGTAGTACATCTCGACCTTCTTCATCTCGGAAATATTCAGCCATCGTTAAGGCAGTTAAGGCTACTCTAGCACGAGCTCCCGGGGGTTCGTTCATTTGGCCAAATACTAAAGCAGTTTTGTCAATTACTCCAGATTCAATCATCTCTCCGTACAAGTCGTTTCCTTCACGTGTACGTTCACCAACTCCAGCAAATACTGAATAACCACCGTGTTGTTTTGCAATGTTATTAATTAATTCTTGGATAATTACTGTTTTTCCTACTCCTGCACCACCAAACAATCCAGTTTTACCACCCTTTGTAAATGGTTCAACAAGGTCAATAACCTTAATTCCTGTTTCGAACATTTCTTTTTTCGTCGAAAGAGATGTAAACGCAGGTGATGGTCGGTGAATAGAAGCACGTCTAGTACTTTTTATTGGAGGTTTTCCGTCGATAGTTTCACCAATAACATTAATAAGTCGACCAAGAACTTCTGGACCAACTGGAACAGTAATTGGTTCACCTAAGTCATAAGCTGGCATTCCACGTACTAAACCGTCGGTTGAGTCCATTGAAATAGTTCGTACTCTATCTTCCCCTAAATGCTGTTGAATTTCACAGATTAAAAAAGTTTCTTCACCTGTTTCGACTGATTTTCGAGGTACTTTTATCGCGTTTAATACTGGTGGTACATTACCTCCAGAAAATTCAATGTCAATTACTGGTCCGATAACCTGAACAATATGTCCTTCGTTCATAACGATATGTTCCTTAACTTTTTGTACTGTATAGATTTTTTTTAAAGAAGTACAAAAATACTGAATTCTTTGCACAAATGCCAATTTTTAACTAATCTTATACTAATTCTACGTAGGTTTCTTAATTATTTTTTACGGAAACAAATCTATAAACCTTTAGAATCGTCTAAAGTTCTTAACAATACATACTATAAATAGAGCGGTAATGATACATTGTTTAGTAAAAACAACTACAATTGTTTTTTTGTTTTTGATCTGTTTTTGCACTTCAGTATCACAAATATTTTTATCTCCGAAACCAAACGACACTCTCAAAACGAATAGACCACAACTACTTAAATGGGATAATTTCTTACCAAATTCAACTTATTCACTATTTTACATTCAAAACCAATTGGTTCAAAATAGCATTGCGGAAAATATTTCCGGAAATTCCTATATATGGCAAGTGCCACTTTTAGATACCACTACAGTTCAGTTGATTTTAAAAACAACTTCGAAAGATCTATTTGCTCCAATTTTATGGTGGGTTAATGATACTGTTGTATCTTCAAAAATTGAAATCCGTAAAGTTTTTGTTCATTCACTTTCTGATTCGTTTTTTTATTCTACTTCATCAAATTATATAGAAGAGTGGAATATTAGTAATTCTATTCGGACACTCAGTGAAAATCCAGTTCTCCAAACAACAATTCAATCTTCGTATAGTAACGACAGTTTTACTGTTATTAATAATGATTCTACTTTGTATTATATAAATAGGTATTCGAGGTTAGTAATACCTAAAGGACTTTCTGATCCACATAGATCATTTATTAGAGATATAGCATATTCTCCAAACAATGACCTGCTTGCAACTGCATCGAATGACGGAACTATTAAAGTGAGAAATTTGCTAACAGATCAAATAGTTTCTACTATTTCTGTACCTACCATTAGTTCTATGTATACTGTTTCATTTAGCAACGATGGTCAAAAAATTGTTTTTGCTGGGAATGATGGAGCAGTTTACATAGCTGGCATAGCGACACTTCCTCAATACCAGTCTTCTGATCAAAAACATGGAACAAACGGTTTGAATCTTGTAGTTTGGGATTGTAATTTTTCGCCTGATGATCAAAAAATTGTATCAGGAGGAGTAGATGGGGTTGGTAAAGTTTGGAATTCTTCGGATATAACGTTTGTTGCTGATTTAGTTGGTCAAACATTTCATATTCGTGCTACACAGTTTTCACCAGACAACCAAATTATTGCAACCGCAGGGTTAGATTCAACTGTTTATCTCTTTGATGCCAAAAACTATGAAAGCATATACTTCCCTTTAAAACATTCTCATGCTTTATTAGATATTCAGTTTTTTAGAGATTCTAAAAGGGTAATAACTGTAGGGCGTGGAAGTACTGTTTCGATATGGCAACTTCCAACAGAAACGGTAGTTTTTGATACTTTATTCGTTCAACCAAAATATCCAATTTCAATATTTGTGCCGACTATATATTCTTCAATAGGCGAAAGGGTTTCAATACCAGTCCAGTATTCAGTAAATTCACTATATCCTTCAACTATTGATTTTTCGATCAAATTCTCTGAAAAAAGACTTTCTTTTTTAGACGTATCCACTGTTTGGAAAAAAGAACTTGTTGTTTCACCATTTTTTCAAGTGACACTTTTACAACCGATACAAACTCAGACGAATACTCTGCCTTCCCTACGAGGAATGGTATTGTTTTCGCAAAGTTCAAATTCTGATTCATTATTAATTTCAAAATTACAATTTGCAAATACGTTTTATGTTATTGATACCCTTCAAAATGGATTTATATCTGTTGACAGTATTTGTATTCAAAATCCATTGTACCCTAGTATTGATTTAGCAGGAGAAGGTTTAAGTATTGCAACTTTTACTAAAGGTGATTTTTTTGAATTTGAAGTAAAGCCAATTGAAGTAGGAAATCATATTGTAAGGGTTTCTTCAATAAATGGAAAAACATTTTACGAAAAGAATATAGACGTTACAAATCAATTAGACGTCATAATGTTTGAACTGTCAAAAAAAGTTGCTCCAAAATTATTCATCGTTTCCGTTCATTCACCAACACAACAAATAATTCGAAAAGTTAGTAGCGAATAATGAATTCTTATATTAATCACAACACAAGGAATGAAAGCAATGATAAGAAAAAGTAGTGGTATTATCGTATTATTTTGCATTTTTGCATTTCTGTCTTGTTCTCAATCAGAAACTCTAGAACTACAAGCACAGACAAGGGATACAACTAAAAAAGGAAAAAAAACAATGATGAACCAAAAAACTGACGAAGAATGGAAAAACATTCTTTCTCCTGAACAGTATAAAATATTACGCGAAAAAGGTACTGAACGTCCTTGGACTGGAGAATACAATGATACGAAAGAACTAGGTTCTTACCATTGTGCTGCGTGTGATGCTTTGTTGTTTGAATCTGATACAAAATTTGATTCTCATTGTGGCTGGCCTTCGTTTTATCGTTCCGCAGCTGGGGAAAACGTTACAACTTCTGTAGATAAAACACTTGGAATGGTTCGTACTGAGATTTTGTGCTCTTCGTGTGGTGGACATTTAGGTCATGTTTTTGATGATGGTCCCAAACCTACTGGTTTGAGATATTGCGTTAATTCTGTTTCATTACATTTTAAACCTAAGAGGAAATAGTTAGCGTTTGAAAGAATTACCTTGTTGTACTATGAATCAATTTCGAAAGGGGAAAATTAGAGTATTACTTCTATTTATTATAGCTTGTACTATCCTTCATTTATCCCCTTTAACTATTATAGCTCAGGAAAAAGGGTCTACTAATAAAATCTTACAATATCTAGATAAGATTATCATTAAGGGGAATACTTTTGTTTCAACTGAAAAGATATTAACTCTTATCCGATCACGTACGACAGAAAAAAGCAATTCAAGAAGCGTTTTAGAATATTACTTTTATAATTTACTCAACAACCCTAGTACACCAAAAGTAATTTTAAATACTCTACGAAATTCTACACTGGAATTACGTAAAGCTGAGATTCATTACATTGAAAATAAAAATGTAGCTGAAGATGTTCAGATCATTAAAGGATTCTATAAAATTAATGGTTTCCATCTGATCAATGTTGAATCCGATTTTTACTACGATTCAACTACCAATAAAAATACTCTTGTTTACAGTATTGATGAGAATCAACAATTTACTGTCGATACCATAGTTTCTTCTGGATTAGATGAACTCCCCCCAGAAGTTTTTTCACTTGTTTCAAATCTTTGGAATTCAAATCTTCCGAAGCGAGGAATGCCCTTCAATCAAGATGAGATAAAACGAATTTTTGACAATACCATCTATTTACTCCAAGAAAATGGGTATATGTATGCAAGCTACGACAAACCTAAAGTTTTTGAAGATACTATTAAAAAAACCGATTCTATCTACATAACTTTTTACCCTAAAAAGCGTTACAAAGTAGGTACTTTTACCTTTATTGATAGTTTGAATGATCAAAAACCAATGGACGAACAATTCCGTAGATCTTTACTTCAATTAAAGAAAGGCGATTGGGTTAAAAACTCTTCTATTCAAGGGTCAATTTCAGCCTTATTTGCATTAGGTGTTTTTGACGTAGTAAATATTGATACTTCTCATATCACTTACAATGAACAAGACAAAGAAAACATCGTTGATTTTACGATATTTTCACAGTTCAGAAAAGCACACGAAATCGGGATTAGTCCCTTCATAAATAGAACCGTTGTCGATCAATTTGTTAATACTGGTATTGAAGCAACATATTTACAGAGGAATCTTCTTGGGCGAGGGCAGTCACTAAATCTATTTGCACGTTGGTCAATTCAAGATATAGCTCGAGTTACTGATATTTATCTATTCGATCTTGAACAAGAATACCAAGTTTCGGCACAGTATTTTCAACCGTATCTATTTACACTCTTAGATAAAAGGGTTTCTTGGACATTACAACCTCTTTTTTCTTTTCGTACCTTAGCACAACCCTTACAAGTGCAAACAGTATCTTTGAAAAATTCTTTCCCAATGCAATTGGATCGGTTTACACTTATTAATAATGTGATTTTTGATGTTTCCATTGAAAATCAAATTCCTAGAAATGTAGATGCAGCCATAACGGAAGCATTACAATACGCCCAAACTATTCAAGACAGATTAAATATTCAAAACTTATTAAACAACTATAAGTTGTTAGATACGTATGTGAAAACGAAAAGCCCTATTATTACTACTGCTTTTGTAGGATTTACATTAGCAGGTGACCAACGTGACAATCCGTTTTCTCCTTCAAAAGGTCAATTTGTAAATTTGTTAATGGAATTGGGTTTAGGAATTTCTCAATTTGCACGTTTGCAAGCAGTTGGCACTAAGTTTTTTTCTCTCAATTCTCAAAATGTAATTGCATTTAAACAGCGTTTTGGTCACACACATTTCTTTTCAGAAAGCACCTATATTTCTATTGATAGAATGTTCTTTGCTGGAGGGTCAAATTCTGTAAGAGCTTATGCATCGAGAAGACTTCACGACAACATAGATGATTCGCAAGGGAAATCGAACGAGGATGAAATAACCAAAGAATTTTTGGCAAATGTTATTGGGTCCGCAACCTTAATTGAAGGTAGTTTAGAATGGAGATATCATTTTACTGAACCAGATTGGTTGATTCCTGTATTAGCCAGGCAAGTTGGATATTCGGGAGTAACCACGTTTTTAGATTGGGGAAATGCTTTTAACAGATATGGTTCAGATCGCTTTGGTAAAACTTCTTTTACAGATTATTTTACCGGTTTAGCCGTTGGAGCTGGTTTTGGTTACCGGTACGATACTCCAGTTGGTCCTTTTAGAATAGATATCGCTACCCCAATTTTTGACCCAACACGCTCTACAAATAGATTTATCGTTGGAAGACCCAATATTTTAGGCAATTTATCCCTTCACATCGGTTTAGGTCACGCCTTTTAAAGAAGTCCTAAAGTTGTTAATTCTTGGTGAACTCTTCCTAAAGGCAATCCCACCACATTCGTATAACATCCGTCAATTTTTTGAACAAAGGTCGAACCATAGTCGTCCTGAATACCATACCCACCTGCTTTGTCTAATGTTTTCCTTGTCTGAACATATTTATCAATATTTTCATTTAAAAGTGGATAAAACGTAACGAAGGTTTCTTCGTAAAAAGTCTTTACTACATTTGGAAACAGAATACTCACACCTGTAATTACCGTATGCGTTTTTCCTGAAAGTAGTTCTAACATATTTTGAGCATCTGTTAGATTTTCAGGTTTATTGAGGATTTTCCCTTCAAAAACAACGATAGTATCCGCACCAATTACAGTCGATTGAAAATTTAGTTTATCAAAAACATCTTTAGCTTTTAAATAGGATAATTGTTGTGCATATACCAATGGTTCTAATGTTATATCCACAATAGATTCATCGACACCAGAAGGAATAACATCGAATGGTACACCAAAATTTTGGAGCAAGTTTTTTCTTCTTGGAGAAGTAGATGCAAGGATAAGTGGAAACTTCATTTTGCTAACATTGTGTCGTAAAAAAAGAAAAACCCTTTGCATAAGCAAAAGGTTTTTTCAAAGTAGGGGTGAGTAACGGGGCTTGAACCCGTGACATCTAGATCCACAAACTAGCGCTCTACCGACTGAGCTATACCCACCATAGAATTACAAATATACAAAAAAGCTTTTGAATATGATACATTATAGAATTTTTTTCTGTTTTTTTTGGTACTATTAAATCAATTTAGTCCACACATTTCTAACCCATAGAAGTCGCATTTATTGCAACCACTTTCAAGAGATCGTCTCGCTCCCTAATTGGGGGACTGAATCAGTTTTGTTTTTGTAGTATAATGTATGGCTGTTTACTTCAAGATTTTTAACTGGTACATTATTGATAGTAAAATAATTATAATTAACAATATAATCTCTGAATTTTCTTACGGTATATTTGTTATTGGGGCTGATTGAAACTCCCTATACTTGCTCTTTTGAAGTATTTATAAATCTATCTTCTTGTACAATGTATTCACCCAGTGTATCTGATAAATGTAGCCTATCAGTTTTGCTTACTACATCAAAAGTCCAACGTAGAACACCACCACTTGGATAATTAACCCCAAATTTACCAAACTTTGAAGGTGTAATATTTGTAAACTCTTTTGTATATATGTCTACAATAAAAATTGAACGGCCCCAAACAGTTTTTCCCGTCTCATTCTTAACATAATCTCCAAAGCCATTAGCACTTTAGAATTTTCATTAGGTGAGAAACAAACAAAGTAGGCAATTTCAGTATTATACTCTTTCGGAATAATCTCTAATGGGTCAATCTTAATAATTTGTAATGATTTTACATTTAAAATTGTAGTTAAATCAATTATAAGCAAATCACCATTTACTGAAGGACCATGTGCTTCATGTATAAATTTTGGTAAGTACTGATTACCAATTGGGCTTAAAGATGTATCATAAGGCAGCGGGCAATCGTTTTCATTATCAAATGGAACTCCTTCAGGGCATGTGGGGCATTTGTAGAAAAACTGAATCTTTTGGTTCAATTGGGTCAGGTTGATTACCATGGTCGTTACGGGATGTAACGACCAAAAGCAAAACAATTAACAGGGAATAAAGTATGGTTTTCATTGGATTACCTAACTATCATAATTTTGTATCTATTTACTTTGCTACCATTTACTACTTCTACAAAGTAACTTCCTATTGGAAGGTTTGAAACACCCATAGGTACAGCATTTAAATAATATAGAAGAAAGTAAATATTTGAAATAACAAAGTAACAGTTGAACGAATTTTTGTGTGAAGTAGGCTTGAACAGGGTCTGAATTCTTATTTCCAATCGGATTATGCCAACTATTTATGTTGCAACTGTGCGATTCGTACTTTCTTCTAGGTTTAAAATACTATTAATTTTTACATCTACAAAATTTTTTTGTATTATTTTTTTGTATTGGATACCCCCTCACCCCAGCCATCTCTCTCAAGGGGGTGGTTTTTGGGTTACTATATCGTTGGTGAAATCCTAACACGGAGACGCCCAAATTGGGCGTCTCTACAATTTGATTCAATGTTAGTGTGAATCAATTTAACAAAATAATGTATTCTCAAGTAACTAAAAACCGATAAAAATCGTCGTAACCATCTTTAGTAACTGCAATCTAGGTAAAAACAAATGTCCATTCAAAAAATACTCACCGATGCAATAACGTATGACGACGTACTCTTAGTACCTGCTTATTCTGAAGTACTACCTCGACAAGCAGTTGTAAAAACAAAATTAACGAAGACCATTGATCTGAACGTCCCTATAATTAGTGCTGCAATGGACACTGTAACCGATGCTAATATGGCAATTGCAGTAGCACGTGAAGGTGGGATTGGAATTGTTCACAAAAACTTTTCAATTCAGCAACATGCAAATGAAATTGACAAAGTTAAACGTTCAGAATCGGGTATGATTGGTGATCCAATTACCTTAAATGAAGATGCAAGTATTGTGAATGCGTTAGATTTAATGGCTAAGTATAAGATTTCTGGTATCCCCGTTGTCAATGCTGAAAACAAGTTGATTGGTATAGTAACAAATAGAGATTTACGGTTTAAAGTAGATATACTGCAGCCAATTTCTACGATAATGACTTCAAAAAATTTGATTATTGCTCCTATTGGTACTACCCTTGAAGATGCCGAAGTAATACTACAACAATATAGAATTGAAAAACTTCCTGTAGTTGACGAAAATTTCATACTTCGTGGACTTATTACTTTTAAAGATATCCAGAAAAAGAAAAAATATCCTCATTCTTGTAAAGATGAGATGGGTCGTTTGCGTGTTGGTGCTGCTTTAGGTGTTAGCCCGGATACCGACGAACGGGTAGCAGCTTTGGTAAGTGTTGGTGTAGATGTTGTAATTGTTGACACAGCACACGGACACTCTTTTGGTGTTATTGAACAAGTAAAGAAATTAAAAATTAAATATCCTTCACTGCAAGTAATTGCAGGAAATATTGCCACTAGCAATGCCGCTGAAGCTCTTATTGATGCAGGTGCAGATGGATTAAAAGTTGGTATCGGACCTGGTTCAATTTGTACTACAAGAATAATTGCTGGTGTTGGTGTTCCACAGTTAACGGCTATAATGAGTGTTTCTTCAATTGCTCATAAATACGATATTCCAGTTATTGCCGACGGAGGAATTAAACAAACAGGTGATATTGCAAAAGCAATTGCTGGTGGAGCAGATTCCGTAATGATTGGCAATATGTTCGCAGGACACGATGAATCACCTGGCGAAAGAGTTCTGTATGAAGGTCGTTCCTACAAAATGTACCGTGGTATGGGTTCGCTTGGAGCTATGACTCAAGGTTCTGCTGACCGTTATTTTCAAGATGTAGAAGAAGAGATTTCTAAATTGGTTCCGGAAGGCATTGAAGGTAGAGTTCCTTTTAAAGGGTTTGTTTCTGAAACTATTTACCAAATGGTTGGCGGACTTCGTTCTTCAATGGGGTATTGTGGTTGTGCTACAATTTCTGAAATGCAACAAAAAGCTCAATTTGTAAAAATCAGCGTTGCTGGTTTACGCGAATCTCATCCTCATAACGTTTCGATTACCAAAGAATCTCCGAACTATTTTGCAAGTAAATCATAAGGGTTGAGAAGATGTCAATAGTACCTCAAATAGCAAAACAACGAATAACCGCTGTTCGAAAATCAATGTCAGAACTTTCTGTCGATGCTATGATTATTTCTCATTATCCTTCAATGAGATATTTAGTTAATTTTTCTGGTTCAAATGGAGTATTAGTTCTCCTTCAAGATTCTATCTATTTTATAACCGACGACAGATATACGCAACAAATAAAAGAAGAGTTGTTTGCATTTCCAGATCTTTCAACGTATATCGATAGAGATTTTTTGGAAGTAATGGATGTGAACGGTTTTTACGCCAATGCTAAACAAGTTGGATTTCAATCGAACAAACTTTCGGTTGATGAATTTTCGACGTACCAAAAACGTTTTCCTGACATTAAATTTGTACCTGTCAAAAATGTTGTTGAAAAAGCGACTTGGGCTAAATCTGAAGATGAATTAGCACTTATGAAAATGGCTGCAACAATTACTTCTGAAGTATATTTACAAGTTCTTCCACTTGTTAAACCAGGAGTAACTGAACACGAAATTGCTACTGAAATTTCTTATCAAATGAGAAAAAAAGGCGCTATTGATGAAGCTTTTGATATTATCGTGGTTAGTGGAAAAAGAAGTGCTTGGGTTCACGGTAGAGCATCGAACAAAGTTATTGAACATGGTGATGTGATTACTTTTGATTTTGGCTGTAACTATGAAGGTTTTAATAGCGATATGACAAGAACTGTGGTTCTCGGAAAAGCAACGACTGAACAAAAAACAGTTTTTGCTACTATTCGTAAAGCCTACGATGAATCTATTCAAGCAGCGAAAGCTGGAGTGAAAGCAAGCGATTTAGATATGATTGCTAGAAATATTATTACAGATGCTGGGTATGGAGAATACTTCAAACATAGTCTTGGGCATGGCTTAGGAATTGAAGTTCACGAATCTCCTGGAATTAGTTTCCGTAATACAGACGACTATTTAGTTGAAAACTGTGTTATTACTATTGAACCGGGAATATATTTACCAAATAAATTTGGTATGCGACTTGAAGATGACATTGTCATTACCAATTCTGATGCTATATTTCTTACTTCAGCACCTAGAGACTTTTTCGAACTGTAATACAAAATAACGATTTTTATTTTTTTCATAAAATGAATTTTTCAGAAAAATCAGGTCAATTAATGGTTCGTAAACCAAATGCTTTGTTCGTAACATACGCAACTCCCTTAACTTCTTCTTTAGAAATTGGTGTTGATAGAGTTTTTTCCATTGGGAATGTTTTACCGTTTTATAACTGGAATGTAAATGTCTTAACACCTTCGTTTCCAATGTGGACATTACAAAACGAAAGTGAAGAATTCCATCCTTCAGAAAATTGTACTTATTGGCAAATGGAAGAACCGGAACCTAAAAAACCACTTTTGTCTCCATTGCAGCAATCATTTAGTTATAATTTTCGATCTAAATTAGCAACAGTATTTGGGAAAAATGATGTTTATGATTCGATAAAACCATTTTTGAAAGATTCGATTCTACGTATCTGTCAAGAACAGCAAATTGATGTAATCGTGGCTCCCATACCACCACCAAGTATGGCAATTTCTATTTACGAAATCGCTAAAGAATTACAAATCCCGTATATTGTTGATTATGCTAATTCGTGGGGAATTTCGGAAGTGTTCTTTTCAAAATATCAACGTTCAAAAGTAGAATCAAAAGAATATCAATTGCTTTTAGAAGCTGAAAGAATTCTTGTTTCTACCAGAGCAATGAAAGAACATCTCTTACAGAAGTATGATTTTTTAACGCACGAAGATGTTCATATTGTTTCAAATGGTATCACTTCAATTGATCATAAAGTTCGTTACCCAAAAAAGCGAATATCGATAGTAGTTTCAAAAAAAACAGAAAATTCGTTCAAAACTATTGTTCGGTATTGTCAGACCTATCTTTCTCAAAAAGATTCATTAGCTTGTCAATTCTGCTTTGTAGGAACACTGTCGGCAAAGCATCAAATTTATCTTGCAAAAAAGTTAAAACCTGAACAAGCTCACTACGAAGAGACTACTTCTAAAGATGTCATTAGGTCGATTTTACGAAATTCTATAGCATCGTGGATAACTATTCAAGATGCTCGTTTTATTCCGCAAGAGTTATTCTGGTCAATAGAATCTAATTGTCCCATTATTTTGTCTTCAACACCAACAGGAATAGCCTCTCTAAGGTCTATCATTACATCTTCAGCAATAATCTCAATAGATTTGTCTCGAGATGCCTTTATTAAAACAGTTTCATCCCTGCTCTATTCTGAGCCATTGGCATTCGAAGCGGAAGAAGTTTCTCAAATTGATTGGAATGAAATTGGGCGAGAATATTCGAGATTACTAGGAATGTCTTCAAAATTGTAATGAATCTACAAGAAGAAATAATAGAATTTCTCAATACAGAAATTGATCCATACGTTCGTTCACATAATGGTTCTATAACCTTTGATAGGTTTGAAGAAGGAATTGTATTTGTAAAATTATCGGGTAGTTGTTCTAATTGTAGTGCAGCATCGCTTACATTGTCAATGCTGATTGAACGTCAAATACGGAAAAAATTTAGAGAAGTTAAAAAGGTACGGTCGATAGATTAATAGTAATTATTTATCATCATTCCATTTTTAGAATCTACAGTGATAAACTGAGAAGGTTTATCGGTCCAAGCACCAGAGTTGAAATATCGAATCCCGTCTTTTTCTTTCACACCAGCAACGTGGGTATGGCCACATGTAATAACATCAACCTTGGCGTGTTTTGCATAATCTAAAGCATAATCTGAAATCGTATCAGAAATTTTTAAAAGTGATTTACTTTTACGTTTTACCCAACGTGAAAAGTTTTGAGTTTTACTAAGCTTTTGTAACTTATTAAACGACCAAGCAGCAATTTCGGTCATAATCACATTACGTTGAATATATTTATCGAATTGATGTCCATGCATTGCAAGGTAATTTATTCCATTGTACGACCATTTATATTCGTCGAGAACTTGAACTCCTAAAAGGTGCGAAAGCATATCTGCAACACCATCGTGGTTACCAGCTACCCAAACAACTTCTACGTGACGAGAAGGTTTAGAAATCATTCGTATAAACGACAAAAAGTCCCAAGCTTCAGTATCTAAACGTTTGAAATTTAAATTATCAAAAACATCACCGTTTAAAATTAAGCGTTTATAACTGTACGATTGAAGCATTTGCAATAGTTCAACCGAACGCGACACATCAGCACCCAAATGTAAATCAGAGATAATCATAGTATCTACAATTTTAGGAGCATTTGAAACCGATGTAACCTCTGGTCGTAAGTAAGAACCGAGCTTAATTGGTTGATGAATGTTATTTTGTTCGTTCGTGTTTTCTAAAAGCATACAGATGTTGTTTGAAGTAATTTTTAGGAAATTCTAAAGCCCGAACTAAACCATAAGCAACAGGTTTACGGTCTTTAGAAGGGAAAAATGCAGTACCAAACATATAATCCCAAAATGCAAATTTTGTAGCAAAATTATGATCGAGAGCATCGTTATCGTGTGCATGGTGCCAACGATGTAGTTCAGGTCCGTTGATCAAATACTGTAGCCAACCGGAACGAACATCGATATTGCAATGTATGTACATTCCTGTGGCCGCGTCAATAACACCTTTCCAAGCCAAAACCTCGATTGGTGAACCTAATAGCATCATTGGTGCAAACTCTATAGTTTGATTCACTAAAATTTCGAGAGAATGAGAACGAGAACCAGCGAGCCAATCAATATTTATTGCTGAATGGTGCGCTTCGTGTATTCGCCATAGATATTTATTCTTGTGTTGAAAGCGGTGGAACCAATAAATGTAACAATCATGCACCAAAACAAAAAATACTAATTGAACCCAAATTGGCCAATGAGAAACAATTTGTAAACGACCCAAACCACTTGCAGAATCTAACCATTGAATAAGTACGTCAAAAATCAAAATTGATAAGATGTAACTTTGAACCAATGTATACCAAAATAAATCACCGAAAAAACCTTCCCTAAAAAACTTTTGAGGTTTGTAAGGGAAAATTCTTTCGAGAATAATTATAAGCATTGCACAACAAATGATTGTACAAGAAGTATAGATTGCTGTTGAGGTTAAAGATATTGTTTTAAAAAATTCTAAAATCGATTGAAAATCCATGTATATTTGTTATTCGTTTGTTTCGATTTTGAAAAAATTCAATTACTTTACAAGACGGAGTTTCTTAAGAATTGGCAATTCAGAATCGTATACTTTTTTCACGCCGTTCCCTAAAGCTTTTTCTATATCACGAATATTTTCAACTAATCTCATCATTCCTCCAATTTCAACTGAAGCAGATTGATCTGTGCCCCACATTGAACGGTCTAAAGTTATATGTCGTTCAACAAAAGTGGCACCAATTGCAACTGCTGCCCACGTTGTCGACAAACCAACTTCATGACCAGAATATCCTATTGGAGTATTAGGAAATTGTTTCATCAATTCTGGTATATAGCGAAGATTTAATTCTTCAACAACACAAGGATATGTTGAAGTTGCATGAGCAATGAGTAATTTATCTAAACCAAGTGTGTCAATTGCTGCTGCTATTTCTGCTTCAGTAGACATACCAGTAGAGATAATTAATGCTTTTCCTGTACTTTTCATTTTTTTCAACAAAGGAAGGTCTGTCAACGAAGCAGAAGCCGCTTTGTAGAAAGGAACATCAAATTGTTCAATGAAATCAACAGAAGGTTCGTCCCAACAAGATGCTGTCCAAACTACACCCTTTTCTTTACAATATGAATCTATTTCACCATATTGTTCTTTCGTAAATTCCATTTTATGGCGATAATCAATATACGTCATTCTTCCCCATGGCGTATCACGTTCAATCAGCCACTGATCTTTAGGAACGCAAACTTCTGGAGTTCTTTTTTGAAATTTTACAGCATTACAACCAGCAATAGCAGCTCCATCGATGATTTTTTTCACAACATCCATAGATGCATTATGATTAATACCAATTTCCGCTATAACAAAGACTGGTTCTCCATCTCCAATAGAGATAGAATCAGTCAATTTTACTTTTCGAAGAGACATAATTTCTTTTGCCAAACAATGAATAAAATTAGCACAACATACAAAAATACAAAAAATGTACGTACTGTAGCTAGTAAATTTTAAGTAACATTTATTTTTGAAGCAGATTTTTCAACTACCAAGCCGTCCATCCACCATCAACAACTACATTTGCACCGGTCATATACATTGATGAATCACTTGCCAAAAATACTAAAGCTCCTTGGTAATCATTCGGTTGTGCCATACGACCTAATGGTGTTTTATTTGCATAGTTTTGGATAAAATATGCATCCTGTCCGTTTTCTACACCACCCGGAGAAAGTGTATTTACTCTAACGCCACATTTACCCCAATAGGCTGCTAAATAACGTGTAAAGTTGATAACTGCTCCTTTTGTTGTTGGGTATGCTGGAGATTTAAAAAATGGTTGCGTGCCATCTGGTTTTATATAAATTGATTGATCAGGACCTACTATTCCATAGGTTGATGCAACATTTATAATACTTCCTTTGGATTGTTTTGCCATTTCTGTTCCAAACACTTGAGAACAAAGGAACATTCCTGTCACATTCACATCTAGTACTTTTCTGAATAGATCTAAAGGGTAGTTTTCAAATTTTGACATTTCTGCTGCAGCATCAGGGTTTTCTACCATATCATTAATAGCAGCATTATTGACTAAAATTTCGATACTTCCTGTTTTTGAAAGTATTGTATCTCGAACTACTTGAATTCTATCTTTATTGGTTACATCTATGCCAATTCCAAACGATCTGCCATCTTTCAACGATTCAGCAAATGCAATAGCTTTTAGTTCATTTATATCAGCAACAACAACCGTTGCACCAGCAACAGAAAGTGCTTCACAATGTTTTTTTCCAATTAAACCTAAAGCACCAGTAACAATTGCTGTTTTTCCTTGTAAAGAAAATAGTTCTTGTGTTGATTTCATATAGTTTACGCAGTTTTTGGTTTTGTATTAAAGTTACCGGTTTTACGGAATACTGGCTTTACAGTATCGCCTTTTAAACATCCTGCAACTGAATTTGAATTCACGGCATCTTTTAACAAAGTTAGTACCCTACGGTATGCTTCTAAAGTATATTCTATATCAGAATCAGAATGTGAAAAGCTCATATTGTGGAAACCACCCCATAATATTCCATTACGAATCATTTCTTGTTGAACGTAAGATTTTAATTCTAATGGATTTCCAGCTTTTGCATCGAATGTAATAATTGATCTACATCCAAAACCTGCACATTTTGTATAATCAATTCCTAATTCAGCAACTACAGCATTGTATCCATCTATAAGACGTTGACCTTGTTTTGCAAGGTATTCAGGAACTTTTTTAGCAACTAATTCTGTCATTGTTGCTTTTGCAGCGGCCAAAGACAAAGCTTCTCCACCGAATGTAGTAAAGAAAAATACATCTTTTTCTAATAACTTCATTATATCTTTTCTACCCGTTAATATCGATAAAGGCATTCCATTGGCAACTGCTTTAGAAAAACACGCCAAATCGGCACGAACTCCAAAGTATTCTTGGGCTCCTCCAGCTGCTAATCTAAAACCTGTCCACATTTCATCGAATATTAGAATAATTCCACGTTCGTCACAAATATCACGAAGTTTTTGAAGGAAGTTGTCTTTTGGTGCCTCAAATACAATTGGTTCTAATATAATTGCTGCAGTATCGCTATCAATAGAATTCAACACAGAATCAATATCGTTATAATTAAATGTATAAGTTAGGTCTTGAGTAACCTGAGGAATACCTTTATTTCTATCGGTTGTTCCAATATACCAATCGTGCCATCCATGATATCCACAACAAAGAACAGTGTTTTTCCCAGTAAAAGCACGTGCTAATCGAACAGCTGCAGTTGTAACATCGCAACCAGTTTTTGAATAACGAACCGATTCCGTATTTGGAACTATTGATTTTACTAACTCTGCTATTTCTACTTCAAGTGGGTGAACCAATGAAAAAGTAATTCCATCTGCTAATTGAGCAGTAATCGCTTTATCGACAACATCATAGCTATACCCTAATGAAAGTGGACCAACTCCCATAGTATAGTCAATAAATTCGTTTCCATCTACATCTAAAACGTGAGCACCTTTTCCACTTTTTAAATAGATTGGAGCTACACCAAAAACATTCTGTTCAATTCCTTTTGCTAATGTTTGAGTTCCACAAGGAATTAATGGTTCACTTCGTTTATATATTTCTTGCGATTTTGTAATTACTGGGTAATCCGCATTGTTCGATATTGTATTTGGCATTTCTATTTTCTTTCTATTTGTTATTTAAAAAAGTAGTTACTCTCGAAGCAAGTTGTTCTCCGGTGTAACCCTCATGTTCAAGAACATATTTTAGTAAGGCTGGTTTAAACCATTTATTTTCTAAAGCAATGGCTTTTACTTTTCCAGAAACTCCATTTGTAAGTAATGTTTCTGCGACAATACTATACAATCCACCTACTAAGAAATGATCTTCAATAGTAACTACAAGTTCAGAGGTCTTTACTGAATGGAGAATTTCTTCTGTATCTACTGGTTTTAAAGTTCGCATATTTACAACACGTGTCGCAATTCCATTTGCTTCTAAAAGTTCTTGTGCTTTTAGTACGTACGTTAACAAAAATCCGTACGTTAATAATGTCACAGTTGCAGTTTTTTCTCCAAATGTTTCAGCTTTCCCAATTTCAAATGTAGGGTTTTTACGTTCTACAGCTGCTGGAAGATTATTATAACGGATATAAAATGGTTGCGTTGATGCAATGACCGACGGTAATCCCATCAACATTTCTTGTTCGTCCGCAGGACAAAAAACGCCCATTGGAGGAATGCCTCTCATAATAGAAACATCTTCAATTGCTTGGTGAGTTGGTCCATTTGCATCGGATAAAAACCCAGCAACGCCACCAACAAGTTTCACTGGAGAACCAGAAATTCCAACATCGGTGCGAATAAACTCATACGCTCGCATTGTTAAAAAACAAGCTAACGCATGAATTATAGGTACTCTTCCACGAATTGCCAAGCCTGTTGCCATTCCAACCATTGTTTGTTCAGTAATACCTGTATCAATAAACTTTTTTCCAATTTTTGCCGGTAATCCACGGATTGCAGCTCTATTTTCAGCCGTCATAATAATGATTCTGTCGTCTTCAGAAATCAATTGTTCCATTAATTGTTCGTAATTCATATATATTTAGATTTAAGTTGTTTTAAGAAATATTAACGTACAATAAGTACTTCTGAAGTAATGTTTGTTTCGGCATCGCCGTGAAGTTCTTTTAATAAACTTTCTACTTCTTCTTTTGAAAAATTACAGAACCAACGATCAGCACGTTCGGAAATACTTGGAAGTCCTCTGCCTCTTTGCGTAGATGCAACTACTACTTGTGGTTTACCATTGTGAATAGTTAACGCTTGAAATGTTTCGTGTAGCTTTTCAAAATCATGACCATCTACACTTACTGCATCCCAGCCAAATGCTCTAAACTTATCTTCAATAGATTCTAATGGTATTAATTCTTCCGTACGAATATTTGCTTGAAAGTGATTTCTATCTACAACTACCACTAAATTATCGAGTTTAAATGCATTTGAAACTAAAAGTCCTTCCCAAATACTACCTTCGTTTAATTCACCATCGCCGACAATTACAACGATTTTGTTTTTAGAACCGCGTAATTTACAATCGTAAGCAACACCCATTGCTACTGAAAGTAAATGACCTAATGATCCTGAATAAAATTCTACTCCAGGGATTGCTCTATTTGGATGCCAATAGATTGAATCGTTTGGTTTCAAATGGTTTTCTAATCTCGATTCTTCCAACCATCCTAATTCTACAAATGTTCCGTATAACGCCGGAACATCGTGCCCTTTGGAAAGGAAACAATAATCTCTTGTTGGGTCATCGAATCGATCTGGGCTAACATCTAAAAAATGTTTATATAAGTATACTATTAAATCTGCACAAGAAAGCGATGCTCCCGTAAAACAACCTCCGTCGGTTGACATACGAATGATATGTTCTCTTACTCGAAACGATAACGTTTCTAACTCATTCACTGAAATTGTTGAATTCATACTGTTGTACTTTCCTATGTAAAGGAAGCTCCTAATATTTATAGTTGTTTTGTTTTTGTTTCGTCAATTGTTTGCAATTCGTCTAAATGATTTCTATACCAATTAACACCCGAATATTTTGCATTTATCTGGTAGATTTTAGGTTTTTCTCGTAATAGTTGAAGTATATCTTCTAACGTAAAAGAAGGGTTTTGATGGTATAAATGGTTATATACTTCATTTATAAAATCATAATCTTCTTGGTAATCAATAGTAAATCGATGAGAAAGTGAGTAATCTAATCCTGTTTCCCACAGTACAGAACCTATTCTAAAACGGTCAGGGTTGTCCCAAAAATATGGTGTTGTGTGTTCTCGTTCCAATTGTTTTGTTGCTTCTACATTTGCAAGTTTTAACATTTCGATTGGCATTACTTCTACATCATTACCGTCGGGGTAAGTGGCTGGGTGCAGATTCGACACAAAATCGAATTCACCCTTTGTGTCAATTGTATATTGCAACACTTTATCGATTATATTGGGGTCTATTAACGGACAGTCCGATGGAATTTTCACAACAAAATCCGCTGCATACATTGTCCCTGCTACGAAATGTCGTTCTAACAAATCATTCAAAGATCCACGAATTACTTCAATAGAATATTGTTGGCAAAGCTCTACTACAGCATCGTCATTTTTTTCATTGCTCGTAGCAACAACAACAACTGTTGGAAGTTTTGCTAAGGATACTCTTTCCACCATCCGCACTAACAACGGTTTTTCTGCTAAGGGTAAAAACACCTTCCCCGGCAAACGAGTTGATGAACTTCTTGCTTGTATAACTACAACAAATTTTGGAGTAAGAGAATCGTTATGTTGCATTCGATATTCTGTTGAATCGATTTATGATTTTTTAAAAAAGGAACCTATTTTCTTTGGAACTAAATTCCAAAACCCCGTTAAAGACGAAAAAGAAGAAAAATTACTAGAAATTTGCCTTAGAGATTTTTCTAATAGTACTGTTTCTATCACTTTTGCTATGGTACTATTAGAAGTTCCGTTATTTTGAAGAGGTGTTAACCTTCTTAAAAAATCAACGTCAAATTCTGAATGGACTTCTTTTCCTAAAGCAATTCCTATATACACAACTGTAGAAAAACGAGTTATTAATATGTCGCAATTTGCAACCATGTGGTTTGTATTTCCAGATGTAAACACCAATGCATTTGGTGCCCATTTGTTTATTTCTGCAGTGCCTCTTATAAAATTTTCGTTGGGATGCAATTTGAAAATTAATTGTTTCCCTTTTGCTATTGCTAATGCCTTTTGAATAAACTTTTTACGGTTTTCATATTTATACGTTTCACGTGCATCGGAAGTAGCAACCAACACATAGTTTTTATGAGGAAAATCGTTATCTAAAAATTGTGAACAATGGTCAAAATTTGGGATTCCGGTGATACGTATTTTTTCAGGACGAACTCCCTTTTTAATAAAAAGTTCACGGTAACCTTCGGAAGCAACGCAAAATATATCGTACGCATCGGACAGGCCCGTTGTAGATGTTGACGCGTAATATCGAGGAATACTAAACCATTTCACAAGGTAATACATATAGTTTTCTGGGTCGGTCATTCCCTCTTGAATAAGAACTACTTTTTTATTGAGTATGTTTTTGGGAACAAAAATATCCTGAGATGTAATCACTAAATCGTAGTTGTGAGCTTCACCTCGAAAATCGACAGAAAGTTTATTTGAATGTAAAAAATCTAAGGTCATTCCCCTTGCTGCACCACCAACTGGAGTAAAATCTAAGGCACCAATTTTATCAAAAAACGAAAGATACCCATCTACGTAAAAAGGAGTAAAGAAAGCTTGATGTTCAGGTAAGGCTTTAGAAATTTTATACAAGGATGTCGTTTGGTTCAGTGAACCACATATATAGAGAATTTTTGTTTGAGAAGAAATAACCGTTGATTGTTGCATTTTTTTAGAACGTTCTAATTTCCGTATCGCTTCCAAAATGGTAAGTACATATCAAAGAAAACAGAATATTGATACGTAAAAAAGTAAGCAAAATTACGTTTTTTTTATTGTTCAGCCAAAGTTCCAAGAATAAAATCTAATAGAATAGTAGATACAAAAGTAATTCAAAAGAATATTCTTATCCTAATAACATCAAAATTGTTGATAGATATAAAAAAATACCGTATATTTGTGTTCTCTTAGGAGGGATGGCCGAGTGGCTTAAGGCAACGGTTTGCTAAACCGTCGTAGCGGTATAACTGCTACCGAGGGTTCGAATCCCTCTCTCTCCTCAGAATAAACGACCCATAAATCCTGTAAATGCCTTATTTACAGGATTTTTTTTCATCTTTGGGTTTTCAAACAGGTTCGAACCAACAAGTCCGACCCAATTTTCTACAGAAAACTATAAATATCGATAATGTAATTCATACACTATAATGGGAACACATTGGTTCGTCTTTAAATAGGAAAATCGTTGAGTAATGGTTAATTGTATAATTAAAATTTGAAATTTTTTCCGGTTTTGAACGGTCTAAAATAATACAAAAATCAAAATTATTGCTGGTAAACAATGAATCGTCGCTTATTTACATCATCAGTATTGCTTTCAATTGCTGCAATTCCACGTTTACTTTTTGCGGAAGAACTTCCAAAAAAATTTAACGATATTATTACTTTGTCGAAAAGCCAAAAGTGGAAAGAACTTCCTATCGGCGATTTGATGGTAAAAATTGGTCAGCAATTAAAAGGGCTGCCGTATGTTGGCGGAACTTTAGAATGTGAACCAGAACAATGCAGAACAACGTTTTCAGGTTTAGATTGTGTTACGTTTTTCGAAACGTCGCTTTGCCTTGCTCGATGTATAAAGAAGAACACTATTTCACACGATGATTTTGTAAAAGAAGTAACCTTTACTCGTTATAGAAATGGTAAGTTAAACGATTATACTTCAAGATTGCACTACACTGCAGATTGGATAGCTAATAATGAAGAAAAGAAAGTTGTAACGAACATTACAGCGGTATTGAATGGCAACAAACAGTTCCCTAATTTTAATATTGGGTTTATGTCGTCGAATTCGAAATATTACCCAGCATTAATTTCACATCCAGAGTTTATTCCTATTATTTCTAAGCAGGAAAAAGCAGTTAATGCTAAAAAACATTTTATTATTCCAAAAAATAGTATTGAATCAATAGAAGATCTTCTGCAGAATGGCGATATAATTGCAATTGCAACTTCGAAAAAAGGGTTGGACTATGCACATACTGGAATGATTTATAAAGACGGTGCCACTACTCGATTTTTTCACGCATCGTCTTCAAAAAAGATTGTGATGATTGATGCGCGACTTTCGGAATATATAAACTCCGTTTCACATTACCTTGGAATTGCAGTAGCACGTCCATTAGAACTAGCTTAAAATATCATAAAATTTGTATTTTAAATCAAAATAGTTTTGTATATTTGGATTTAGAAATCGCCCTATTTCAAAATATTTATGAGTTTGATTATGAACATAGCATTTATCCGTTCAATTGTTTATGTTGTACTTTTATTTGTTGCAACATCTATTTGCACTATTTCTGTACAATCCCAAGAAACGCCCAAAGATCAGAAAATTTCTAAAGCATTAGAAAAAACACAGAAGAATTGGAACCTAACTCACGAACAAACGTTGCAAGTAAAGGTGATTCGTGAAGATGCTTCCAAACAACGTAAGGAAGCGAAAGGAAAACCGAACGAAAAAGAGTTAATAAAAAACATTAACAAAGAATCGGAACAAAAAGTAAAGTCCCTTCTTACAGAAGAGCAAAAAACTACAATTAAAGAAAAAGCTAGAGCTAAACGCAAAGAGAAAAAAGCATTAAAAGATAAAAAGATAGAGTAAGTTTCCGAATTGAATTGATGAAAATCGAATTCAATTAAACCTATTTCAGAGTATTATACTCTAATGTGTAAGTACAAGATTTACAGTATTTACATTTTATTAAAGGATTAGGATTATGAAAACGACTCAAAAATTAGTAGCAATGCTCATTGTAATTGGAGCAGTTCTTTTAATGAATTCGGTGAGTGTTCAAGCTCAAAAAGGCTATCGTGCGGACAAAGCAAAAGCTAAAATTGAGAAATTAAAAACTGAATTTAATTTAACTGAAGCACAAGTTTCTTCCATAAAAACCATTATCAAAGATGCTCGTCCAGACCGTAAAGAAGCAAAGCAAAAAAAAGATCGTGAAGAAATGAGAGAAATTGCAAAAGAAACTCAAGACAAGATTATGAACGTCTTGAATTCTGATCAACAAGTAAAATTCAAAGAGATGATTTCGAATAGAAAAAACGATAAAAACCTTCGCTAATTTCAAATTCGTTAAGTATTCAGATACCGAAGGTATACCATAAGGTCTGCCTTTTTTTGTATTGAAAAAGAACGTTAATACCTTGAATTCAAACAACACCTAACGAGAATGCTTAATTTTTTCGTATTTTTGTAACTATTCTGCTGGGAAAGGTGCAAGAGTGGTTGAATTGGCACGCCTGGAAAGCGTGTGTACCAGTAATGGTACCGAGGGTTCGAATCCCTCTCTTTCCACAAGAAGGGTTTCGTATCGTGAATGATTGTACAACGAATATTTTATCGGATGTATATTTCCTTTTTACGTATTTTTTTACCGATTGTAATAGCAATTCTCATTATAATTGTTGGTGGGTTAACGTATTCGTTTATCTATCGACACTTTATTTTGCCACCTGTCGTTGTATATTTAAATCCATCGAGCAGATTAGTTCCGGAAGAAGTTATACAGTTAAATATACTGAATGCGTCTGGTCAATCTCGAATAAGTAAACGTACAATGGATTTTATGCGCTCACGTGGATTCGATGTTGTAGAAATTGGAACGTACCATAGAAGAACAGATTCTTCGTTTGTCCTTGACAGAATTGGTGATTCCGTTTCTGCTGCCAGAGTAGCCGTTACATTAGGTATAACACATATACGTTTAGATATTGATTCTTCGCTTTTTCTTCGAAATACTGTTATTATCGGAACTGACTATAAATCTTTACGACCTTTTCAATAATTTTTTAAGGATCCGTTGCAAACTGAACCAAACCAATCGTATGTGTTAACAACATTATGTTGTGCCTTAGCAGATGATAAAAAAGCAGAACAAATAGTAGTGCTGGATTTACAAGATGTAGTTTCATCTCCGGCAAATTATTTTGTAATCTGTACTGTCCTTTCCGAAACGCAAGCCCGTGCAGTAGCAGATTCTATTCTTGCTACTACAAAGTCGTATGGTATTCAAATTCCTCGATATGAAGGATATCAATCTTCACAATGGATTATCGTTGACTTTTTTGATGTTGTTGTACATATATTTATTAAAGAACAACGAGAATTTTATAAAATTGAGAAAGTTTGGGGAGATGGAGTTCAATTTTCTTATAATCCAGATACCACTGATTTAGAGAAAATTGCAAAACCACCTGTTACTATTGCACCTACTACCACTATTTAGTATATAATGATCGAATCGTATTTAGCTCCATTATTCGAAAAAGCTCTTTCGGAAAGTGGAATCATTGGAATGAATGGTCGTATCTTTTTTGAACGTCCTAAAAATGCTGAACATGGAGATTATGCTTCTACCATTGCGATGGTTTTAGCGAAACAAGAAAAAAAGAATCCCCGAGCAATTGCTGAAAAAATAATAGAAAAACTTCCTTCATCTGAATTTGTAGAATCAGTAGAAATTGCTGGTGCTGGGTTTATTAATATACGATGTACTGCTTTGTTGTTTCAAACAGCATTGACTGATGTTGTATCGAAAGGTGAAACCTATGGGAGGCTTGAAAAAGGGAAGAATAAAAAAGCAAATGTAGAATATGTTTCTGCGAATCCTACTGGTCCACTTCACCCGGGTCATGGTAGGAATATTGCACTTGGCGACACAATAGCAACGTTGTTAGATTGGTACGGATATGAGGTAGTTCGTGAATACTATTTCAATAATGCTGGCAACCAAATGACAATGTTAGGAAAATCAATTCATGCTCGTTATTGTCAATTATTTAATCCTGATTATACTTTTCCTGAAAATGGGTACAATGGACTTTATATAGGCGACTTAGCTTCAGAATTGAAAGTACGACATTTAGATAATTTATTAGAAGAAAATGAAAATTCAATAGCAATTTGCAAGCAAATTGGAGAAGATTGGGCATTTTCGGCTATTAAAAACACGTTGAAGACTATGAACGTACATCACGATGTATTTTTCAACGAAGATACTCTGTATTCTTCAGGTGCTATTGAAAAAGTTATTGCTGAGTTAAAAAAAAGAGATTTCGCCTATGATAGTGACGGAGCCGTTTGGTTCCGATCTACAATGTTTGGTGCAGACAAAGACCGTGTAATAGTAAAGTCTTCTGGTGAGCCAACATACCGTTTACCCGATATCGCATACCATATCAACAAATTAGAACGTGGATTTGATATTGTAGTCGATATTTTTGGAGCCGACCATATTGCAACTGTTCCTGATGTTATCTCAGGAGTAAAAGCATTAGGGTTTGATTCTGAAAAAATAAAAGCTATCATTTACCAAATGGTCGTATTTGTTCGAGACGGACAGCTGTTTAAGCCCTCCAAACGTAAGGGCGACGCATATACACTCGATGATTTAATTGAAGATACTTCCGCTGATATTGTACGTTATTTTTTCTTAATGAGGTCAACGAACACCCAATTAGAATTTGATTTATCATTAGCAGCAGAACAAAGCGATAAAAATCCATTGTTTTATATTCAATATGCTCATGCAAGAATTTGTTCTTTGTTTGACAAAGTAACCCAAGAAGGCATTACACTTCAGACAGTACACGATGTTTCAGTATTAGTAGAACCTGCAGAAAAAGAATTAATAAAAACGTTAATGCGTTTCCCAACTACAATAGAAAAAGCTGCAGAATCGTATGAACCACAAATTCTTTGTGATTACTTACGAGATGTTGCAAATGATTTTCATTCATTTTACCATCATTGTCGAATAGTTGGTTCCGAAGAAACATTGATGCAAAGCCGTTTAGTACTAGCTTTAACAACGAAACAAGTATTAAAAAATGGATTTTCGATTTTAGGTGTTTCAGCACCAGTTAGAATGTAAAAATTCGGAAATATTATAAATTTAAACTAATACAATTATGAATGATTCAAAACCTACAATAGCTCAAAAATCTCCTTTTGTGCTTACAACAGAACCGGGAACTTATTGGTGGTGTGCTTGCGGCAAATCGCAAAATCAACCTTTTTGCGATGGTTCTCATAAAACAACTGAATTTGAACCAATACAAGTAGATGTTTCTGAAAAAAGGAATATTGCTTGGTGTGGTTGTAAACTAAGTAACAAGCAGATGTTTTGTGATGGTACTCATAAATCACTCTAAAATAAATAGATTTTTATCTCAAAAGGAAGGCTTCCCTTCCTTTTATTCGTTTATACAAACAACCTAAAACAACAATTTGAACTATGAAGTATCATTGTACGTCAAATGATAACTATTGTAGAACAATTATGCTTTCCTTAACAAGAAGGAACCCTATAAAATGATAAAATTTATCCAAAAAATCTTTGGTTCAAAGCACGATAAAGACATAAAAAGTTTAGAACCATTAGTTGCTGAAATTAATGAGTGCTTTGCAGAATATGCTTCATTGTCGGAAGAACAATTACGCTCGAAAACAAACGAATTTAAAACTGTAATTTCTGAATCTGTTGCTGAATTACTTAAAGAAGATCAAGAATTACGAACGACTCTTCAATCTGAAGATTTAGAATATTCTGAAAAAGAAAACATTCACGAACGTTTGTTAGAAATTTCTAAAGAAAAATTTAACATTATTAATGAAACATTACACGATTTACTCCCTGAAGCTTTCGCAGTAGTAAAAGAAGTTTGCCGCAGATTAAAAGGCAAAAAGTATTCTATTGTGGGTCAAGAAACTATTTGGGATATGATTCCTTACGATGTTCAATTGATGGGTGGAATTGTACTTCATCAAGGGAAAATTGCCGAAATGGCTACCGGTGAAGGTAAGACCTTAGTTGCTGTTCTTCCATTGTATTTGAATGCACTTGCTGGTTACGGAGTACATTTGATAACAGTGAATGATTATCTTGCTAAACGAGATAGAGAATGGATGCTTCCGGTATTTGATTATTTAGGTATCACCACAGGGTGTATTCAATCGAATATGGAGCCTGAAAATCGTAAATTAGAATATTTAAAAGATATTACATACGGCACCAATAACGAATTTGGCTTTGACTACCTTCGCGATAACATGGTTGTGGATATGACGCAAATGGTTCAACGTGAACATTGGTATTCAATTGCCGATGAGGTTGATTCTGTTCTAATTGATGAAGCTCGTACTCCATTAATAATTTCTGGTCCTGTGGTTCATTCGAATGAGCAAAAATTTGATGTATTGAATCCTAGAGTAAAACGATTAGTAGATACTCAAAGCAAATTTGTAAATCAATTAGTTGCCGATGCTGAAAAGTTGCTTAAAACTGGAGCTAAAGGTGACAAAGTAGATGCTGGAATTGCCTTGTTACGATCTTACAGAGCTTTCCCGAAACATAATCGTTTAACAAAGGTTCTCCAAGATCCTGATAACCTAAAGTTAATGAAAGAAACAGAACTTGAGTTTTTGAAAGATCAAGGTATGAAAATGCTCGAAATTGATGAAGAGCTATATTATACTATCGATGAACGCAATCACCAAATAAATTTAACAGAAAAAGGCAGAACCTTACTGACCGGTATAAATGAAGATGCTGACTTGTTTGTTGTTCCTGATGTTGCTACTGGTTTAGTTGTCATTGATAATGATAAAACTTTATCTGCGGATGAAAAACAACTCAAAAAAGATGAGTTAATCTTTTTGTTTTCTGAACGAACTGATGTAATTCATACTGTATCCCAATTATTACGTGCATATTCACTTTACGTTCGCGATGTTGAATACATAGTTGAAGAAGGTAAGGTAAAAATTGTCGATGAGCATACTGGTCGTGTATTAGATGGAAGACGCTATTCTGATGGTCTCCACCAGGCTATTGAAGCAAAAGAACAAGTTCTTGTTGAAAAAGATACTCAAACTTTTGCAACAATTACGCTTCAGAATTACTTCCGTATGTATAACAAAATTGCTGGTATGACTGGTACTGCAGAAACAGAATCCGCTGAATTTGAAAAAATCTACAAGCTTGATGTTGTTGTTGTTCCTACTAACCGTAAATTAGTTCGTAAAGATTTAGATGATTTAATTTATAGAACAAAACGTGAAAAATATAATGCAGTAGTTGAAGAAGTTCAACGACTTGTTAAAGAACAACGATCTGTACTTGTTGGTACAACTTCTGTTGAGGTTTCTGAATTACTTAGCAAGATGTTAAAAAGAGTAAATGTTGCTCATAATGTGTTAAATGCAAAACAACACCAACGTGAGGCAGAAATTGTACTTCAAGCTGGGAAATCTGGGTCAGTTACTATTGCAACAAATATGGCTGGTCGTGGTACGGATATAAAAATTGATGAAACAGTTCGTAAAAATGGTGGTCTCGCTATTGTTGGTACCGAACGTCATGATTCTCGTCGAATTGATCGTCAGCTACGTGGTCGTTCTGGTCGCCAAGGGGATCCAGGAAGTTCTCAATTCTTTTTATGCTTAGAAGATAATTTGATGAGACTTTTCGGTGGAGAGCGTATTGGCGGTTTAATGCAGGGTATGAAAGTACCAGAAGGTGAAGCCATTACTGCTGGAATTGTAACCAAATCAGTTGAACGAGCTCAAAAGAAAGTAGAAGAAAACAACTTTGGTATTCGTAAAAGATTATTGGAATACGATAACGTTATGAATCAACAACGTGAGGTTATCTATACACGTCGTCGTCATGCTATTCACGGTGAAAGAATGAAATCTGAGTTATTTTCTTATGTTGAAGATTATGCACACGATGCGTATGATATTTATCATAAAGATTTGGATTTTGATGGAATGATGAATGACCTTCGAGTTCAACTTCTTTGTGAGCCGTCAATTACTACCGAAGAATTTAAGAAAATTACCATTAATATTTTTGTAACAAAAGTAATTGAAGCTGCAAGTGAATATTACAAGCGGAAAGAAGAACGTTTAGGTGTTGAGTTTATAGCGCATTTAGAACGTGTTGCTATACTCCAAACAATTGATGATAAATGGCGTGAACATTTGCGCGTTATGGACGATTTGAAAGAAGGTATACATTTACGTGCTTATGGTCAAAAAGATCCGTTGTTGGAATACAAAGGTGAAGCATATAGAATATTTGTAGACCTTTTAGCGGACGTAAACAAAGAATCGGTTCATTTTGCTTTCCGTTATTTTCCACAAGTTGTAGAAAAAGAAGTTCGTACATCCCAAGCAGCACCTGAAAACGCTCCATTAAATAAAAATGGTTTGCCTTCGGTTCGAAATGTTACGGTTATGAATTCTCCATCGCTACAGTTTTCGCGTCCTACGCCCAGTTATATTGCAGGACCTTCTGCTGCAGAGCCACAAAATGGTTCCAATACTTCAGAAAAATCGCAATCTCAACCTGGGAATACAATTCGTAATACAACGAAAGTGTTTGGCAGAAACGATCCTTGTCCTTTAGATTCTAATAAGAAATTTAAGAACTGTTGTGGTGCAAGTGGTGAAAAAACTTGTATCAAAATGCTGTAAAAGTTTCTATTGACATTTATGAAAAAGCCTCATTTTATGAGGCTTTTTTGTTGAAAAGTGCATTTGTCAGCGTTGTAAATTCTTGTGGTGTAAGTTCTTCTGCTCTACGTTCCTTTACTTCAACACCACATTGCTCAGAAATGTTCGTAAGCTCTTCTGTGGAGCAATTATTTTGATGCAACCAAGTTTGCAGTGAGTTTGTTAACATTTTTCGACGTTGCGAAAAAGCTGCACGCACAAAAGATTGTGTATAAATACGGTTTATTGGCTCAGCTTTAGGATTTGTAAAATCGAACATACATACCGATGATGTTATTTTTGGTTGTGGTGTAAAACACTTTGGAGAAACGTTAAACAATACTTTTGGAGTACTATATAACGCCGATGCAACACTTAGTATACCATATTCTTTTGTTCGTGGAGAAGCAACAAAACGCTGTGCGACTTCTTTTTGAACCATTATAATTGCTCTTTTTATTATTGAAGCATTGTCAAAAAGCCAAAATAAAATTTCACTGGTTATACTGTATGGTAAGTTACCAACAATTTTAATAGATGATTTATCAGAAAACACGTCTTGGAGATTCACTTTCAAAATATCATTCTGAATAAGGGTCATCTTTTTATTCTGAATTCTCGGTGTAAGATAGTCTACAACTTCGGTGTCTAATTCGACTGCAGTGAACGATGAATATTCTTTTTGAAGTATTATTTTTGTTAAGGCTCCCATTCCTGGACCAATTTCTAAAATCGAATCCTTAGAATTACAATCTAAACTATCTACAATTTTTTTACAAATGTTTGTGTCATGAAGGAAATTTTGACTAAACGATTTTTTTGCACGAACTGCTAATGCGGGTTTATTCATCTGAAAACTTTTGAAACGCTAAAGAAATTTGTTCTTGTGCTTTTTGTATCGATTCTGAAACCACTTTAATATCTCCAATTGTTGACATAAAACTTGTATCTCCATTCCAACGTGGGACTATATGGAAATGTAGATGCGAAGGGACACCAGCACCCGCTGCTCTACCTAAATTTGCACCAATGTTAAAACCTTGTGGTTTATAAAGGGCAGTGAGGATTTTTTCAGAAACTTGTAGTACAGACATAATATTTGTTAACTCTAAGATATCAAGATCCTGAAAAGAAGCAATGTGCCGATTTGGAGCAACTAAAAGGTGACCACTATTATAGGGAAACTTATTCATCACAACAAAGCAATGTGAAGAACGATGAACGACTAATCGTTCTATAGATTCTGAAATATTGGTGATGGCATCACAAAAAAAACATTCTTCTTTTTTATGGTTCTCATTTTTGAACCCTTCTATATATTCACTTCTCCAAGGAGACCAAAGTACATCCATTTGATATTTATTTATGTAATGGAACTTTTACACCAGTTCCACTTTGATATGCTGTTACCGAATAGTTACCATATCCAAATGATTCTTGTGCAAAAATACTATAATTAAACCGAAAATTAGGCTCAAATGTAATTTGGGACAAATCGAATTGGTAATTTACACTTAAAAATACTGCTACTCTAAATGGCTTTGAGACAAATGGCAAAGGATTTACCTCCTCAACAGTTTTTCCATCAGATGAATATTCTATAGTTTTTAATTGCTTTGAACTTATCTGATTCATTGTTATTGAATCTAAATCTACAAAAGAATTTCTTGGTGAATGGACAAGGCTCAAACAAGTCCTTACACCGAATCTAATTCCTGAATCAGTAATATTTAACAAAACACCACTATTCATAAAAAGGTTTTAATTTTTATAGTATTCTTGATAATTAATCCCTTCTCATTCGATGTATAAATTTTATCGATATCATAGGTTGGCATAGTTTCATAAAGAACATCAGCAAACATTGAAACAATAGATTCGTAATTTTTTAATGGCATCTCAGATGTCATTCCTATTGAAAACCCTCTGTATTTTTCTGGGTTAGGTTCAAGAATTTTGTTATTCAAAATATTATTATAATAATTATCCATATAGAAGAAATTAACACTAAACAATCCTCCAATTTTCAATTGATGTTGTTTAGTAGGTTCTGTTTGGTTTTCAGAAAACACTTTCTCCGCATTTACAAAGAGGAAAAGACAAACAGTCAAAACAAATTTCATTGAATTTTATTAGAAAGGTAGAGAGTTAGTTTTGTATTTACTCAGAATGGAAATCGAACAGCAATACCAGATTAAAGTGAATGAAGAACAAATTTGTAGTCTCTTATGGTACCTTGATCTGTTAGAGCATGCAAATACCGAATATACGGTCCAATTTGGGTATCAAAGATTGTAAAGTTATACTTTAACCCTATTAGAAATGATAATCGAAGTCTATTAAATTTTGCAGAGGAACTGTTTTCTATCTCAATTTCTTTTCAAAAAATTTCTGGTTCTTTAGGAACTACGGTGTTATTCTCAATGTGTATTAGTGCAGAACTATCTACTAACATTGTTGAAACAGAAGTATAATTTAGAAACGTACTCAAAGAAGTTCCAACCGTTACTCCAAATCCAGTATTAAACACATTCACATTGTAGATTGCCTTAAAAGTTCCAAAATAATTATTGGTGCTTTTGTTAATTTTTAAAATGGGATTTTTCATTCCCAAAGTGTCCAGAACTATACCACCATAATATTCTTCTTCAAAAAGTGGTAATGATTCAAATATTGCTTCAAAGGTTAAAGTAGCAAAGTTGTCATTATCTTTTAATTGGCGATGTAGGACAAACCAAACGAATAGCCTCTGAATTTATCAATATTATTTTCTTTGTAGTAGTATTCATGTTGATCAAAACAATCTAAATTTCGTAGAATAGTTTCTTGGTACCCTGCTATAAATCCTATGCTTGATTTATTTTCAGTGTAATTATACCTATAGTTTTGAGAATAGGCTTGTAACTGTAGAAAACAAAAGATGAAAATACTCAATTAAGAGTAATTTGAATTTCAAAGAAGAACTTTTTTCTTTGTTCCAATCTAAATTTTTTTCAAAATGAAGTCCCAACGAAATATTGGGTGTAAAAGATACTGGATCAATTTTGGAAATTTCTTCAAAAGCACAATAAACAGGGTAGTCACTTCTATATGCAAAATTATTGGATAATGATAATCCCAAATAAGAACGTTTTTCGCTTTCTTCAGGAACAGAAGTTGGTTCTGGATTAAAACTATAAAGGGAGTTATCCCAAAATAGAAATAAAATTAGAAGTACTGAAAAAGCAACTCTATTCTTTATTAATTTTCTATTCACAAGTAACTCCCTTTACAAAAGGAAAGATTTTTGTTAATTAGTTATAACAGCTTTTTATAAGGCGAATCGAACCTCAACTCCAGCTTGAAGAGCGTTAATACGAACCCCATCACTTGCACTTGTAGTAGTGATACCAAAGTTGTAACCAATATGAGGCACAACTAACGTTCTAGCAACTAACAATTCGTAATGAACACCAAATTTAACTGCGAAACGAATTGGATTTAGCCCTTTTATATCACCATTGGGAGCAGTTACAATTGTTCTATCAAAATTTAAATAATTTTCTGGAGCAATAGAACTATCTCTTGTAAATTTAACATTGTTAGGCTCTAATAATTCAAAACGTTGTTCAACTGATGAACCAATTGGTATACTAACAGATGGACCAACAGTGAATCCGAACATACTCCCAAACAAGTTTAGTTTGTATACAGATTCTAAAGTAACCATATTATACTTAATGTCTGTAGTATGGCGAGTTGTTGAAGTAACTTCAGTTCCATCAGGCAAACGAGAAGGATAAGGAGCACCAGGAACTTCGAAGAACGCAGGCATTGATTCATACATTCCTCTAAAAATAATTGAGGATTTCGAATTTGCTACTTCTTCTCCTAATTGCAGTTCATAGGTCAGCCCAGCATAAAAACCTGGATTTGATCCTGTAGAAAAATTTGGACAACGGTCATCACCTGAAATTGATTGGAAACTTCCAGAATGAGTAGTTCCGTTATATCCAATAATTGGTCCAACTAAAATTTTAGTTCTTTTCACAATTGGATTCAATGGATCTTCTTCTTCCAAAGATCCTTGGGCAAACAATGATATACTAGAGATGAACAAACTGAAGAAAAGCAATGTAAACAGCGATATTTTTCTTTTGTGTTGATTTGTCATAATTTTAATAGCCTAAATTTTATAATGCGAAACGGACATCTACACCGGCTTGTAAAGCATTAATTCTCCAAGAATCTTTTGAGTTAACACTTGTAATACCGAAATTGTAATTAATATTTGGAACTATTAACATTTTACCTTGAGAAATTTCTAAGTGAGCACCAACTTTTAACGCTAAACGGAAAGGATTAACATTTGGAATAACATCGTTGTAGTAAACGTAAGTTCTATTAAAATTTCTGTATTTAGCAGGATCTTCACCAGGAGGTATAATGAATTGGCCTTCTGGAGGATCAACTAAATTTAGTCTCTCTTCTTGTTTAGCGCCTAGAGGAATTCCAAACGACGGACCAACGGTAAAACCAAACATATTGCCAAATGGATTTAGTTTATAGAGGATTTCAGTAGTTATCATTGGATAGGTAACCTGAATATCATGAGAAGTGGTTGTAGGAACTACTTGACCGTTTGGATATTGAACTGGCTGATCTGAGCCAGGAACTGTAAAGAATATAGGCATATTATCGTACAACAAACGTGCTATGATAGAAGAATTAGAGTTTGCATCTTCACCCAACATATATTCTGCTGTTATACCTAAATAAAACCCTGGCGAATTACCAGCAGAAAACACCGGACAATTAGCTTCTCCACTTAAAGAAGAAAAACTTCCTCCATTGCCAGTGTAATTAATCCCGGCAGCAGGACCAACATAAATTCTTTTAACAGTGTTTGTAAAGTCAAGAGGATTATCTTGAGCATTCAACATTGCAAATGAAGATGCTAAAGCAAAACTTAGTAACAAAAAAACCTTCATGGTTTCTCCCTTTTTAATAGTATAATTGTCTTTTTAAAATCTATTTATTAATCAAAATTCGATACGTAAAATGTTCACCCTTGTTCGATATCAGATGTACAATATATGCACCATTAGATACTGTTGTAACATCAAAGTTAAGAGAATATAATCCTTTTGACAAATTTATTTTACTATTTAGCAAAATATTTTCCCCTAAGGTATTTGTCAGATGGAAAGAAAAGTCTGTTTTTTCAGCTATTTGAACATCAAAAGTAAGGGTATTTCCTACTGGATTTGGCTTTACTATTGCTATAACACTTCGAGTTGTATCGACACCAATATTTCTCAAACCTCGAATACAAATTTCATCATAGAGAAACGTACTTTCAATTTGTACTAAATCACTGCATCCATTCCCTTCAAAAACAACAGAAATTGGATACTCTTTTTCCATGTCTGAGAGTAAAATTAACGTAGGAATTTGAATTTTCCAAATTGAACCTGAAAAAAGTCTTAAAAAAGGTGGAAAAGTGAAAGTTATTTTTTCTTTCGTTTGTACAACTGGAACCGATATTTCGGTTAAAATCCCATTATTATCAAAAATTATTGTCAACTCATTTTTGTTTAGTCTAAATACTTGAAAATCTGTGTAAATTGAAACAATTAGATCTTCTGGCATATATTCTATGTTTTTAGAAAACGAACCAGATATAAATAAAGTTACACTGTCTCCGGGAATTGAAATTAATTTCGGTACGGGGTTTAAAACTATATTTTCTGTAACAACAGGAACAATAACTTCGCTAAATCTTTGGAAATATAGTGTGTCGTACTGATCTTTAAAATAACCAATAGCTCGTAAGGTTACTGGATTATTTTTTGAAATATTTGTTACAGTAACATTCACCATTATTTTTTCGCCGACTTGTAAGGTTTTAGGTACAATTGGATTTGTAAAATCTATAGATGCATTTAATGCGGAAATTGAAATTGAATCTAAAATACAAATTGCATTTCCAACATTTTCAAATTCTACTACAATTGCGTCGTTAGAACACGCAATAAACTCATTTGGCGATATAATTACACAAACTGCTTCTATAGTGTCTACAGGGGCTGAAATGCCTCTTAAAACGAATTGTGCTGCCGATCTTGAGTAATTTGGATTAGCATCGTGTTGTACATTCACTCTTTCAACAAAAGAACCTAAACTTTTTGGCGAAAATCGTATAGTAAACCTTACTGAATCTCCTGATTGAACTATTTTACTATTTTGCCAATTAACATCTAAAAATGAGAACGGGTTTTGAGGATTAGTGTTTGCAAGTGAAAATTGATCAATTGTTAAGGATTCTGTACCAAAGGCAAATACAACTGTTGCAAAACTATCTTTTTCCGTTAGAACTGGAATTATTCCAAAATCAATATCAATTGTTGTAATTATCGGCAATGTTCCAATTCCTTTTAGTTCCATTTGAAGTGTGTCATGGAATTGCCAATCTACAGAATAGGTTACATTTTTCGTAAAAACTACCGTATCTTGAGGAACAAATGACGCAACAATTTTGAATGAATCTAATCCGAACACTGTAAATGTTTGTTTATAATCTGGCTGTACATTGAAAGACCCAGAAAATTGTTCTATTTCTCGAATATAAGTAACCTTTGCAGCAGCTTCACCTAGATTGTAAAAAGTTATAGTACTATCATTATTAGTTCCAACCCGTTTTTTTAGCCAATCAATTCCATTTACAATTACTACAGGTTTGACTCCTCTACCAGTGATTCTAAATTTTGAATCTAAGTTAAAATCGTTATCAACTGAATGTAATTGTTTATAGTTTCTTACAGAATCTGGAATGAAACAAATAGGAACTTTCAAGGTATCGTTTGGATTTAACGTAATAGGTAATAAAGGCATTGAAAGTCTAAATCCGTCACAGCTATCACAAGGAAGTTCATTTATTACAATTGCAGTATTTGATATATTTACGATTATTGCTTCGGCACAAACGGTATCTCCTACCTTTACTGGACCGAAATCCCATCCATTTGCATAAATATTTATGAGCTGTAAATTAGCCTGGACACCAATCTTTTTTTGAATTGAACAACCAAAATCAACAATAATACTATCTGAAATTTTTGTAATTCCGTTATTTGGGAATATGCACGTTTCGATGTAGAAAGAATCGTTAGGAAGAATAGTAATAGGTAATATAAGTTGATTTTTGAGATAGAATTTAGAACCAGATACTTCTGTGAGTTTAGAAATTGTAATAGGAATTATACCCGTATTATATACGTAAAATCCACTACAAGTTGTATCGGTAATAGCAACATTACCAAAGTTAACTGTAGCAGGAATTGTAATTTTTGGGGCAATGTAGTAATAACGAAGTTTTGTTCCGTTTCCATCTCGGTCATAAACATCAATCAATAATTTTGCATCGGATAATCTATCAACAACTCTGGCTAAAACCTGAACGGTGTCATCGCTTTCTGGAGTAAAAGTAGTAGTAATATTGAAGGAACTATCGTTTACAATATAGTAATCATCGATACCCGATGCATTTATGGAGGGTAAATCGTACAAGCTTCCATAGAGAATTCCACAAGAATCTGTTAAAGCAAATCGAGGTCGAATGGTATCAGTTCGAATACTTTCACCCAAGGAAAAACCTAAAGTTATTCCATAAGAATCTGCAAAACCACCACCATATAAAGAACCACCAAATTTTCCTTTTGTAGTTGCGAATTCATGTTGGCCAGATGTAACTGCTAAGGTAGTAAAGTAATATGAAGTTTTAAGAATTTTCTGAGTTTTAAAATTCGGATTTATAGTTCTTACTAATAATCCATCGTATCGCATCAATTCCATTGCAAGAGAATCTGCAATTATTGTTACAAAATGTTGTAAGTATTGGTTTGGGTTAGAAGGCGGATTGTTAGGAACTTGGAATAGAATTCTAGAAACAAATTTTTCTGTTGGAGGCAGTACAATCATAAATGGATCTGTACTATTGCTACTTGACAGTTTAATTTGGTTAGATGGCATTAGTTGAGCAACTAATATTGGCTTATCAGCTTTCCAAATAGTCGGAAAATTGATTCTATTTGTGTTCCTTGAATAAACACTACCGGCATTCGGAAGGAAAACTACGTCGGTGGTATTATCAAATTCTACTGTCAAAAGTGTATTTGGTTCAGAGGTTACTACACGAAATACATCACCACCTAAAGCAGGTCCATTTTGGTCCATTACTATGTATGGAATTGAAGCATATTCTTTGCCCCATGTTTTTAATGGTGGCATCATTTCTACTAAATGATCCTTACTATCAGCTTGACCTAAAAAATTTGGTACTGAAGTTCGAACATGTCCACTCAAAACTCCTATTGGCTTGTCTGAAGTAATTGAAGAACCAGATAAATCACCACTACCAACAGCCAACGAACTTGATTGAACTAAATAACATTCCCCATTATTCAAAAAGATTGTTGTGGGTTGACCAGCAATCATTCCACCTTTTGTATTCACTTTTGGAGTAATTGTTACTTCTGTAACATCTTCTGAGGCAATAACCATAAACTCACTAGCACGAATTGCAGTTAGAAATGCATTTCTTGTAGGTGATGCACTCGTGTCAGAAGTGTAAGCATCATTGGGAGAAGAAATTACTATATAGGAAGTATCCCAAAAAGAAATAGGAAAGGAAGAAAATCCATCAGAGGTTAAGTAATCACTATTGAGAGCATATACAGCAATTGGTACATCAGATCTAATATCTATACTTAAGGGGCTTACAATTTCGGGAACTCTAATTTCTAAGGCATTTTGTACAGTTACCGTTTGGACGGCGTTTGGTTGAATTGTATAACTGACAACAGAACCATTTGGATATGAAACAACTACGTTGGCTCGCTTCTTAGAAGCCATAAAAATTCGTAAAAGTTTTCTGTAATCCATTTCAATTTCGTTTTGCATAAATGCAATTTTGAAATGTGTTCCTTCGAAAGAAGAAATTACTCTTGTGGTTAGAGTGTCTTGTTCAATTTGTGAATAAATTGGTAAAAAGCAAATAAACAAAAGTACGGTTATACAGACTAACCGTAGTTTTTGGGTGAACCAAAATGTGCTATGGTTGAATATCATCGATATTTTTTCCTTGCAAATTACTTCATTGTTTAAAAAAGTAAAATACGAAAAAAATTCATTCGTTCGACATTTCTTCATACTTTTTTTCGATAACGCTAAAAATACGTACATTCGTCTATTCCTTAAAACACGCTTTGAACAGACTATCAAAACATTAATTGAGGATATATAAATGACAATTGCACTAGGTGGAGACCATGCAGGAGTAGAGTATAAAAAAGTAATTAGCGATATGCTTCGTTCTGAAGGTTTAGGAGTATTAGATTACGGAACGATGACAACGGAATCTGTTGACTATCCAGATTTTGCCGTTGTTGTTGCAAAAAGTGTTGCTAATAATGATGCAGCTTTTGGAATTTTACTTTGTGGAAGTGGTATTGGAGTTTCAATTACTGCAAACAAAGTACCTTTTATTCGTGCGGCAAATTGTGTTACCGTTGAAATGGCAAAACTTAGCAGAATGCACAATAACGCTAATATTCTTGCATTAGGAACACGACTAAATTCTATCGAAGAAGTAATTCAAATAGTACGAGCATTTTTAGAAACTCCGTTCGAAGGCGGTAGACATTTAAATAGAGTAGATAAAATTCATTCACTAACTTCTTGTTAAAAATTATATGATTATTACGTTTCCAACTGACAATGGTACAAATCTTGGATATATTTCAATGCCTGAAAAACCTAATGGCAAATCGGTGATTGTTATTCAAGAATGGTGGGGATTAGTTGACCACATTAAAGATATTTGCGATCGATTCGCAAAAATAGGTTTCGTAGCTTTGGCACCTGACCTCTATAACGGAGTTGCCGCAAAATCCCCAGATGAAGCAGGGAAATTAATGATGGCATTGAATATTTCTGAAGCGGAAAAAACCATAGATTCTTCAATAAATTTTGTTTTAAAACAAAAAGAAATAACTTCTAAAACTGTGGGAATAGTAGGTTTTTGTATGGGTGGTCAATTAGCAGTATATGCAGCTTGTACGAATCCAACAAAAATAAGTGCTTGTGTAAATTTTTATGGAATCCACCCTTCTGTTTCACCAGATTATTCTAAACTTACTGCTACTTTGCTAGGCTTTTTTGCAGAATTAGACTCTTCTGTCCCACCTGAAAAAGTGAATACATTAGCATCAAAACTTCAAGATTTACAAAAAGACTATACTTTTAAAATCTTTGAAAACACGAATCATGCCTTTTTTAACAATACTAGGCCTGAAGTATTCAATAAAGAGGCGGCAGATGAATGTTGGGAGAAAATGATTGAACTTTTTTCTAACAAACTAAACTAACTTTAAAGCCCCTTTATGGGGCTTTTCGATTTCTCAAAAGTAGATAGTCCTAAAAATATTTGAATTTTTGTAAAAGATTTATTACAATTGTAAGAAATTTGTTTATATTTGTAACAATCAATCTGATTCAACTACTTTCGAGAGAATTTTATGACAATCCAAGAAATGTTTAAAGACTATTCAAAAATTGCGGTTCGTGACTTAACGGTAAAAGAATACAAAATGTTATTTGCGTTAATGATGTTAAAAAGCAATCATACAAAATTTCGTATTTAAACTCCTTACAACAACCCATTTCTTTTCCGTAGAATCCATTCTGCTGAAAAGCACGTTAGAGCGATTAGAACTAACCACAAAGATTTCCAAAGTGGGATAATCTCTTTTTCAACTATAGGTTTCGTTCTATAGGTTTGGCGTTTTTGTATATCAGCTACAACCGTATGCACAGTTTCTGAAGTATAGAACTGACCTCCAGATTGTATGGCTAACGAACGAAGTAATTCTATATTCATTGGTAAGGCTTGTTGTTCAATTGAAGTAGAATCTACTAAAAAAGATGCATAGTCTGAACCTAAAGAAGTATTAGATTGGGAAGCCGTTGCAACAACGGTATATTCTCCGACATTCATACCTTCAAACGTGGTCCTGTACATTCCTGAACCAATTGAATTCAATACTCTTTTGTTTGTTTTGTTAATTACAGACTCAACAAAGGCATTGTCAATTGGTTGATATTGAGCATCTAAAACAGTTGCTTCAACAGTAATTACTTCGCCTTGAGAATACCTTTTTTTCGAAGTTCGAACCTTAACCTGTTTTTTGTTATCATTTATTGAAAGCCATCGAACAGTATTGTCTAGAAATTGTTGCAACACGTCGACAGATTCCAAACCTTTAGAGCGTTCTTCTGCGTTTCCAAGTAATTTCCACCTATATATTCCATACCCTAGCAAAGCAATGGTTTTTTGCATTGAACCAGTTGAAGCAACAATGAGTGGTTCATTTAATACTGTTGAATTTACTCTTGTTCGCGATAAAACTTCTGCATTTGATTTTAATGAAATAAATGTTTCAGTTTTATAAATTGGTGGTAATGAATTCCATAATTTTTTGTCATCTTCATTTCCATTAAGTCTTAGTAACGAAGTTGTCATTTCTGTTTCTTGTGGAATATGTGCAGTAACTAAAAACTCTTGTGGTGAACTGCTTTTTACTGTAAATGGAATATTAGGTGCAATTTCGAGTAGTTTTTTATAATCTACCATTGGCGAGGTCACAAACAATAACGGTTTTCCTGATACTAACTGGGTTTTAACCATATCCAAAACTCCTTGTTGAGTGCTTGAAATTGGGAAACCAATAAATACCAATATGTCACTTTTGGACAACTGTTCTAATGTTGGTTTTGGATCGTAAAATTCTGATCCGAACTTTTGGACAAATGCTTGTAGTTCTATAGATTTATCGGTTGACAAGACATTTGTTACAAACGACACATCAGGGCTTGGAGCTCCGGCAAAAAGAGTAACTTTTCGTTTTGTATCTAAAACATTTATTAAAATGGATTGTGTATTATTACTTTTTGAAACTTCCCCATCTACTGGAGAAATTGAAACAGTTAGTTTTTTTAATCCAGCTTCTTTTGGAGTATAATCGAATATTGTTGAATATTGTGATACATTTTTAATTGAACTAAGGCTTTTTTCAGAGACTAAAACACCCTTTTCAAAAAGAGAAATTTTATAAAGCTGTTGATCAAAACCATTGATTTTATATGTTACTGAAACTGGAGTTGCATTGTTTTTAAAGGTAACTTCATTAGATAAAACTGAGGCAATTGCGAAATCCTTTGCCGGAACGGAATCTCCAATTCCAACGACATATATTGGTTTATTAGTCAACAAAGCATCATGTATAGGGTTAGAACCTGCAGTATAGTTTCCGTCGGAAAATAAAACAATACCAACTGAATTTTCGGACTGGTTTAACTGTTGTAACCGTTGAAAAGGAAGCGATAAATTGGTTGCTTTACCTAATAGATTTAAAGAATCAATTGTTGCGTTTTCAATTCTTTTCAGCTGTTCATCGAACCGATATGTTATAGTGTTTTTTAAAGATGTAACAGTTGAATTTTTTAAAGCATTTTTGTAATCAGTATAGGTGTCAATTTTATTAGTATTTTCTTTCATTGACATTGAATTATCAAACAAAACTACAATTATTGGGGGCTTTTCAATGGTCTTATGCAAAGTGAACAATGGTTCAACCAAAGCAAAGAGTAGCAGAAACAACCCTGTAATTCGTAAAACAGCTAAAAGTGATTTTAACAATTTCGAGATTGGTGGAATAGTGTTCCAATAGGAAAACAATGTAATTCCAACAGAAAGAAACAGTAGTATTCCTACTATCCAAAAGGACATACCGAAAGTAAAAGATAATGAATTCATACTTTTAGAGTGAAGGATTCTTGTTTGTTAGAAACAACGTAAATGAACTAAATATCAATGTTGATTTGATAACTTTTTTATAATCGCTGTAGTAGACTTACCTTGTACTAAATCTATTGTTAAAACTTCCCCTCCATTAGTGAGAACAAAATCTGCACCGACAATAGTTTCAAGAGAATAATCTCCCCCTTTGACCAATACTGAAGGCTTTATATCTTTTATTAAACGGAGTGGGGTGTCTTCACTAAAATATACTGTATAATCAACTGATGAAAGTGCTGAAAGTACCATCGCTCTGTCATATTCATTGTTTACAGGTCGAGATGGACCTTTTAAACGCTGAACAGATTCATCGGTGTTAACACCAACGACAAGAATATCACCTAATTGTTTAGCCTTGTGCAAATATGTTACATGTCCCAGATGAAGAATATCGAAACAGCCATTTGTAAAAACAACTTTAGTTCCTAAAGCTTTAGCTTCAAAACAAATAGTTTTCAACAATTCAAGACTTACGAGCATAAACCATCCGTTTTGAATACAAAAACAACACTACAACGAACAACAAATCTACAAACGAATAGACTACTAAAATTGTTGAATGAATTGCAAAAACATTTTCTTCTTTTGATTCAATTGGATGTAAAACAACGATTGAAGATAGTTTTATATTTTGCGTCGAGTACGTAGAAACTACAGCTTTGTTGAATAATTTCTTATCCGCCATTTCTACCATAAATTTCTTTGTAAGCAAAAGCTCTCTAAAATCTTCGAATTTGGTATCAATTTCTCCATAATATGTGTATCCAACCCAAATAGTTGGATCGGATTGTATTTGATTAGAGTCAGTAATTATTGGATATGCAACGGCAGTAATACTTTGTTTAGCACCTTTATTCGATTTATTTAGATGCATATATTCAGTTCTTTTTGAGAATTGAACTTGAAACTTGTCAAAGGTTAAGAATGTATATTTTTCTAAGTCCTTGCTGTTGGAAGGAACTGCAGCAAAATGTTGGGAAGTACCAAAAAGTTGTCTTGAATATTTTTCTAATGAAAAGATTTGAACCGCAACGAGAATTATACCGAACACTGCACTTATAAAAGAAACTTTATTTATAAAATTCCACGATCGAGTATGAATCTTTCGTTTAATTTTATAGACTGTAACTGTTAAAGCTCTTGCTAAAAGTAGTCCTAATGAAAGAGTTCCAATTGCTGCAATACCAAAAACAAATGTGTGAAGCAATGCACTTGTGGTATTTTCTACAAATTCTAGAACAACTGCAAAAATCAATAATACCGACACATTTATGAATAATAAATGGATTAGTGAAGTTATGTATCTAAATCTATAGGATGAAGCTTTCATAGTTTTAATTAGAAAGTTCTAACAGTAATTCTTCAGTAGTAACAGAGACAATCCCCGATTTACTACAAGCAATTCCTGCTGCATGGTTAGCAATGTATGCTGCTTCTGAAACAGAAGCACCGCCCGCAATTAGAACTGTTAATGTCGCAATAACAGTATCTCCAGCACCAGAAACATCTGAAATCTGTTTTGCATTTGTTTCTACAGAAGAAATCTTTCCATTTTCTTCGAAAAGCATCATACCTCTTTCGCCTAATGTGAGAAGAATATACTTTGCTTTCAATTTAGATAACAATTCCAATCCACCTCTTCGGATGTCTTCGTCAGTATTTAACAAATAGCCTAATGCTTGTTCAGCTTCTTTTTTGTTTGGTTTAAATATGGTGGAATTTTTAAAAGCAAAAAAGTTATCTTTTTTAGGGTCTACCAATACAGGAATGTTTTTAGATATCGCAATTTCCATTACTGAAGAAATTAACGTTGGTGTAACCATTCCTTTGTTATAGTCTTCAAAAACAATTGCACACAACGATGTATCAGATGTTAAAAAATCTAAAACTTTTTGTTCTAAACTTTTTGAAAGTGGTGTTTTTACTTCTTTATCGAGACGAACAATTTGTTGGTTATTACCAATTATTCTTGTTTTAACTGTGGTAGGTCTTGAATCATCTTTCAAAATGCCTTTTGTAGAAAGCATACTGTTAGAAAGTAATTCTACTGTTTTTTTTCCAGCTTCATCGTTTCCAATAACACCATACAAAATAGGTTCAGCACCTAAGGTTTTAATGTTATTGGCAACATTGGCAGCACCACCCAAGTGGGAGGTTTCTTTTTCTATATCAACGACTGGGACTGGTGCTTCGGGAGAAACTCTCGAAACACTACCCCAAATATATGTATCCACCATAATATCACCTAGAACTGCAATTCGCTTATTTTTAGAAGTACTTAAATAGTTTTTTGCGAAATCTGAAGATACGTTTTGCATTATTCTTACTGGTTTTTATTTGATTAAATTCTTGTAACTTCACAAATTTACCAATTTTCTTTGAGTTACTTCAAGTACTTATTGCAAATATACTGTTTCAACAATTGAATCTTGTAATCGGATTCGAACCCAACTTTTTATTTTTTGTTTTTCTAATTCAGTTATTTTTGTAAAATTACCCGAAAGCAGTACATAGCGTATTACTTGCGGAGTACCTAATTTGTCATAATAACGCAAAGAAGGTGCATACGAACAAGTACCAATTTGAGGATAAAATAGTTTTAATTCTTCTAATAACTGTTTACCTATAAAAGGCTGATTTCGAAGGCTATCAATTTCAGTATCCTTTTTCTTAGCAAGAACTTTTAGTCGCTGAACTTCATTTTCCAAATGATCATTCGAATTAGCATTTTCTTGAATTTCTTTCATAATAGCACCTTGTTGAACCTTAATGCTATCTTTTTCTATTCCAAAATTCCTAGCTCGGTCTTTTATCATTTCTTTGTCTTGTTCAGAAAGTGAATTTCCACTATACATTAGAACTACTGTTCTTTGGATTGGGTCAACTTCATTCCGCAACAAAAAGTTATCATTGTAAACATTAATAGTTCTAATATACCTTGTTGCAGAATCGTTAAATTTTTCACGCTGCACCAAACTATATCCAAAGTAAATACTTGGTCCAATGGTGATAAGTATAATAGCAGTTATCCAACGAGCAACCTTCGTACGTTGAGAATCATCAACTAAGGATTGAATAGGAATCTTTAATAGTTTGGTTATAATTGTTGAAGCTAAAGCTATAAATACTGTATTGATTGTAAACAAGTAAAAAGCACCAAAGAAATATTGATATTGCCCTGTTGCTAGGCCATAACCAGCAGTACATAAAGGCGGCATTAAAGCAGTTGCAATAGCAACCCCAGGAATAACATTTCCTTTGTGTTTGTTTGTAATTGCAATAATTCCAGCAAACCCACCAAAAAGAGCAATTAGTACATCGTAAATAGTAGGTGATGTCCTATTCAACAACTCTGAATATGCTGTCGATATGGGGGACATAGCAAAATAAATTGTTGAGGTTATTAAACTTGTTAATACTGCAAACCCAAAATTTTTCAACGAAATTCGTAACAATTTAAAATCATAGGTTGCAATACTATACCCAATTCCGTTAATAGGTCCCATCAACGGAGAAATTAACATAGCTCCAATTACAACAGCAACAGAATTCATATTCAAACCAAGTGAGGCAATGAAAATTGCAGCAATGAGAATATATAAATTCGTTCCTTTAAAAACAACATCCCTTTCAATGGAAGAATGAATATTTTTAAAATCTTCTAATTCATTTTTTAAGTTTAAAAAATTCAAGAAGGAAACAACGGCACGTCGAATATTCATATAGTACTGTTAAAAGTGAGACAAATTTGTCAGTAAATCAACTATATAAAATAGAAAAAAACGTTTAAACGTCCAAATATTCTTATATTTTTCTGAAACATCCGTTACTTTAAATAAGTCAGAAAGGTTTTGCAAAAGTAAACATACTATTTACTTTTGAATTTATATCATTTTTCTTTCGATATTTATGTATATTACAATTTGGTGTACAAACATTCAAACCGATTTTCAATTCTTATTATAAAACAATTATGAAACAAGAAGAATTAGCACAATTGCAGTTAGAAGCATACAATGCTGGAAATATAGATTTATTTGTAACAGCATATAGCGACACTATAGAATTATACGATCTTAAAACTGGTGAAATTACTTGCACAGGCAAAGACCAATTATATACAAGATATGCAGACCAATTTGAAAAATGCCCCTACTTACATTGTGTATTAATTTCAAGAGTAGTTTGTGGTAACTTTGTTTACGATGAAGAAAAAGTATCTGGTTTACTGCCAAGAAAAGTAATTCATGCAGTTGCAACGTACTACGTTGAAAATGGGAAAATACAAAAAGCTTGGTTTGTAAAGGATTAAAACTAAACACAATGATTTATACCTACAAGAATAGTCAATCGAAAGGAACTATTGAACTAACTTCCTTTCATTTTCTTAAAAATGAATTTTCATCATTAGAAAAAGGAATGGATTTATTTACTATTGTTTTTAATCCTAATTCTTCTCAAATGATTACAATAGACGAACAACAAATAGTTTTGGAAACCAATACAGTTATCACTATATTACCACAACAAGTCTTTTCAGCTACTACCTTAGAAACACTTATACTATGGCGTTACAACAGAGAATTTTACTGTATGTTTCACTACGATGCAGAAGTAAATTGTGCGGGGTTTCTTTTTTATGGAGCAGCTTTGTGTACTATTTCGTTATCAAATGAAGAAAAGGAACGATTTCTACATCTTCACGAAATTTTCATTGAAGAATTTAGTATAACTTCTACGGCACAAGAAGAAATGATTCGGGTACTTCTTGTGCGACTTATTATAAAATTAACTCGTCTTGCAAAATCGCAATATTTTGAAAATGATGACCTACAAGAGGATAAATATCGATTGTTTAGAACATATAACATACTAGTGGAAGAAAACTTTAAAAACCAACATTCAGTTCAATTTTACGCAGAAACATTGCATAAATCTCCAAAGACCATTACAAATTTTTTTAAAAAGTATCAATTTCCAAACCCTCAAAAAGTAATACACAATAGGATAATTGTTGAAGCAAAACGATTAATGATATACACCGAAAAATCTTCAAAAGAAATATCAGCTGAACTTGGGTTTGAAGAACCATCACATTTTTCTAAATTCTTTAAAAAGAACGTCGGAACTTCTCCCGGAGAATTCAAGAAAACTAAAAGGGAAGTATATACCGTACTATAGGAAAAAAGTATTCTTTCAAATTCCTTTTTTTCTATTACCTTTGTTTTTATTTTTCACAATATAATTTTTTACCTTATGAAAACAGTACTTTATTCCCTAATGATTCTATTTATAATAGGATTTACGACCATTGAATCGTATTCTCAATTCAAAAAAGCAGTTCTTTTTGAAATGTTTACCAACGCCCATTGTGGAGCTTGTGCCGGGGCTTATGTAAATATAAATTCAATACTTAAGCCAAGTCAATATTCTGAAGATATTGTTTACATTTTCTACCATGTTAGTACCTATTCGGATGATGCTTTGTTTCAACAAAGTATAAAAGAATCTAATCCCAGAGGTGTATATTATGGAATTAAATCTACCCCTACAGTCTTTATTGATGGAGTTCAAACCGGATCTTTAAATTGGTTAAATTCTGTTGGTGCAAGAACTCAAAAAAGTCATAATATTTCTATCAATCCTACTGTGTATATTACAAATGACAATGTAGTTATCGATGTTACGGCATTAAGCCCCAACGATTATTCTAATGCCAAGCTTTCAGTAGTTGTTGTTGAAAATGTAAATTATTTAGGAAGAAACAACGTATCCCAACACCAATTTGTTATGAGAACTATGCCTACTACCCCAACAGGTAAAGATATTTCTTTACAAGCAAATATACCATTTTCAAATATGTTTACTGTTCCATTGAACCCTATTTGGAACCAAGATAGCATTGGAGTTGTGATATTCATACAAGATCCAACAACTAAAGAAGTTTACGCATCAACAGTGGTGCCGTACAACCAAGTATCCAAAATTACAAGCGTTCAAAACGACAAACCATCATTCCCTGTTTCTGTACTTCAGTCAAGTAAATCTTCAACACAATTTGTATTTGAATCTGTAATTAACCAAAATGGATTACTTCAAATTTTTGATATCATGGGCAATGAAGTATTTTCCAAAAATTTCGTTGGTTCTCAAAACAAACAAAGCATTGAATGGAATGGAACAGATAAGAGCAACAATTCTGTATCTAATGGGATTTACCTGTTCAAAATTGAAATAGGAACATTGGTCTCAACAGGAAAATTCTCATTATAACCATTTTAACATATTGTAAAAAACTATGAAAATTTACATCACTATATTTTTAGGAATTATTTTATTTTTAATCAGAATTAACTTGTATTCCCAAGGGTGTAGCGATGCTGGTTTTTGTTCTGTCGGCGGAATTAGAGCCTCTCATCAAACTGAAGAAGTTTCCTCAACAACAATTTCTGTAGGAACTTTTTTTGGTTTTGCAGATAATGCTATTTTGGTAGGTGGTGGTGTTTTAGATGTTCAGCATTCATTTTCAAAAAGTTTTTCAGCAGGGCTAAAAGTAAGTTCATTACTACAGTCTGGAAAACAAACAACTCAATCTGGTGTTTCTGATATAATTGTAAATGGCGTTTATTCATTTGATCCAACTTTTTCAATTATTGGCGGAATAAAAATTCCTTTAAATTCTTCAAATAAATCCTTAGATAATATTACACTACCTATGGACTATCAATCAAGTTTAGGAACAATAGATGCTATTTTGGGAATTGCTTATTCCGTAAACGATTTTCAATTTCAAATTGGATATCAACAACCCTTAACGCAAAATAGCAATGAGTTTACTCCTTCCGTTAATTTTTTAGAATTTCAGAATACAAACAGATTTAATCGATCTGCTGATGCTTTGTTTAGAGCAAGTTATTCAGTACTTCAAAACAATGATTGGTCAATATTGGTAGGGGTGCTACCTATTTATCATCTTGCAAACGATACATACGTAGATAACAATGGTGTTAAAAAGGAAATTGATGGATCTCAAGGATTTACAGTCAATACAAATATCTTTTTACGCTACTCACTGACCAAAGAATCTGCTTTAGAACTAACTCTGGCATCACCGATAATAACCCGAAAATCACGCCCAGATGGCTTAACAAGAGCATTTATTAGTTCATTAGATTATAAATTTAGTTTTTAAACTATTCAATACAAATCAAATAGTATTCCCTTATCATCGATAATAAAACTATAACGTTATTCGTTATAGTTTTTTATTTTATACCATAATTTCAAAAAAGAGCAAAGGATCAATATGAACAACGATACTACAGAGCAATTTGAATTTAAAGCCGAGATGAAGCAATTGCTTCACTTGATAATTCACTCATTGTATACGCACCCTGATGTGTTTTTGCGTGAATTGATCTCAAATTCGTCTGATGCACTAAACAAGTTTCGATTTGAACGACTTACCAAACAGAACGTACGTAGCCCTGAATTAGACTTAAGTATTCGTATTACCACGAACAAAGAAGAAGGTACAATTTCTATCGAAGACTTTGGAGTTGGTTTAAACAAAGAAGATTTGATAAACAAATTAGGTTCAGTTGCGAGTTCTGGAACTTTAGAATATTTACAAGCTTTAAAAGAACAAGGGAAGAATCTGGATTCTGGCGATTTAATAGGTCAATTTGGAGTTGGGTTCTATTCAGTTTTTATGGTAACAGATGAAGTTACAGTAGATACTTTGCATTATGACGAAAATTCAGAAGCGCAACAATGGATTTCAAATGGAGAAGGCTCTTATTCTATTGGAACCTCTGAGCGAGAAACTCGTGGAACAAAAATTACTTTCACCTTAAAAGAAGAATTCAAAGATTTAGTTGAAGAATATAAAATTAAGTCTATAATTGAAAAGTATTCTAATTTCGTAGAATTCCCAATTTTTGTAAATGATACACAGGTGAATACTGTTACTGCATTATGGCAACGTTCTGCAGACAGCGTAACTGAAGAAGAACGTAATGAATTTTATAAATTCTTAACTCACGATTATGAAGACCCAATGGGGTATATTCATTTTAATGTCGAAGGAGTTATTGAATGTCGTTCAGTTCTCTTTATTCCAGCAACTGCACCAGCTAATTTTTTACGTGAAGAAGATCAAAAAAGTTTGAATTTATATTCAAACAAAGTTCTAATTCAAGAAAATTGTAAAGATTTATTGCCCGATTACTTACGATTCATTCGTGGAGTTGTAGACTCACCCGATTTACCTTTAAATATTTCTCGAGAAGTAACGCAATCAAGCCCTGTGATGTCTAAAATTAAAACAATATTAGTTGGAAAGATATTGTCATTATTTGAAGAATGGGCAAGTTCTGAGCCTACGAAATATGAAAAATTCTTGAAAAACTTTGGTCAATTATTCAAATTAGGAATAAATTCTGATTTTACAAACAAAGACCGTTTGACTCACTTACTGCGATACGAAACTACCCGAACAGAAAAGGGGACACTTTCTTCTTTAAAAGAGTATATATCAAGAATGGATCCTGATCAGCAGTCAATTTACTATATCAGTGGTGACAACAGAGAAACTCTTTTCAATAGTCCGAAACTTGAATATTTTAAAAAACAAAATATTGAAGTATTGCTCTTAACCGATCCTAGTGATATTTTTACCGTGCCGTATATTTTTGAATATGAAGGTAAAAAGTTAGAAACAATTGAAAAAGCAGAGATTAAATCAAATGATAAAAATGATGCCGAAGAAAAGGATCCAATAACTGAACAACAACAAGGCGATGTACTTTCGAAGTTTAAAGAAATATTAAAAGATTCAATTGAAGATGTAGTTGTTTCAATGAGATTAGTGAATTCACCCGCAACATTGGTTCAAGGTAAAGAAGGAATGGACACTCATACCGAACGATTGATGAAGATGATGGACAAAAACTTTACTGGCACCAAAAGAATATTGGAAATCAATACATCACATCCGTTGATAAAAAATATCGCTACATTATTAAGCGATTCTAAAAACGACGAGCTAACGACCCAAAGCATTCAACATATCTACGATTCTTGTTTGTTGTTAGAAGGTATGCTTCAAGACCCAAATGCCTATTTTCAACGTATGTCCGAATTACTTACAAAAGCAACTTCATAATTTATCCTTTAGATATAAAAAAAAAGCCGAACATTTCTGTTCGGCTTTTTTTTGTAATATAATTCTTCAGCTTTTAACGAACAACTGATATAGGTGTTGTTAGGAAGAAAGAACCATTTGTTACTTTTACAGTATACATTCCTGTAGAAACATTTCCTAAGGAGAGTACAACTGTTGTTGAACCAACATTTGTTGGAGTATTCATAGACATAACCTGAACACCCATTGTGTTGTATAATGCTATAGTTGCTTGAGAACCATTTCCATCAAACTGAACAGAAGTTCTAGAAGTAGAAGGATTTGGATACGCAGTAAGTGCAACATTTTCTTTGTCATTTACAGAAGTAACATCAATTAATGGTAAAAGTTCAATATCTTTATCAACATTGATATTCCCTTGAGCATCAACTGTGATAAATCCAGATTCTTGGTTGAAACCTACTTTTTCAGCAACATAGTTGAATGATCCAATAGATATTTCTTTTACTTCGAAAGTACCATCAAATGTTGAAATACTAACGGCTGAGATTTCTTTGTTTTCATCGTAGATTGTAATGATTGCACCAGAAATAGTTGGCAATTCTTCTGAACCAAGAACGATGATTCCAGCGTTTTTACGTTCACGGATTTTACCTCTCATTGATCCCAAGCCTTTTTCGCCGGCACGAACACCAACTATGATGTTATATTGAACTGTTGGCATAATATCACCAACAGAAACAACTGTAGCACTTTGCCAGTTAGGTGTTGTAGATGCACTACCTGCTTGGTAATAACCAGGTGCAAATTCTACATCCATAGGAATAGCTAAGAAGATATAGTTACCAGGTAACATTGCCTTAAAGCTGTAGTTACCAATTACATCAGATTCAACGGTGAAAACAGGGCGTTTTTTTCGGTCAGAGTTTGCACCGAATTCATCTTTGATTTGGTATGCTATAACTTTACCAACTATTCCAGCACCAGTTTCACTTAGAATAGTTCCAGAAATTCCTTGAACAGTTCCAGCTTGCATTGATAATGCAAAGTTTACATTTTCAGAGTTTTCAGAAGAAATTGGTTTTGCACCAGTTGCATCAGATACACCATCGAAATAAAGTACTGAATATCCTTGAGCTTCAGTATATGCAATATATCTCATTCCACCAGGAACAGTTATAACAAACATACCTTCAGAATTAGTAGTTGTACTGTGTCTTGGCATATCTGTACCATTTTTAAGGTTATCAAGAATTGGACGAAGGGTTACTTTTGCTCCACCAATTGCACTACCGTTTACAATATCAGATACTTTTCCACGAATCATCATTGGAGCAAGTTCTTGTTTGCGTTCTACATCAAAGTTCACTTCACGATTATCATCGCAAGATACGTTTACTTCTGTTGCATCTGCACCTTCACGAACATTTTCAAACCACTCAGATACTATTCCAGCACCTTCGATTCTCAATTTGTACGTTCCAGCAGGAACTTTAATTTCGTAACGACCATTCATTACTTTTGCTCTGTAGATTCTTTCTACATTTTTAACATCATTACCAGATTGGTCAATTAGGTCAATTCTCCAAAGAGTTACTATTGATCCTTCTCCACCAACTGAATTTGCACCAGTAGAAATAGTTCCTTCTATAACTGCACAACCTACTTCTTTAGGAGTTTCTTTTTTGCAATCCTTTACACGTAGAACATATTTTTGTTCTGAACGAAGCACTGTTCCATCTTCTAAAGTAGTTGTAGCTTCAATTACTATCTCATATTCACCAACACTTATGTTAGACCATTCTACTAATCCGTTAGCTGAAATTGTCATTCCATCGGGACTTTGTAACAAAGCGTACGTTACTGTTCCTTTTGCTTCTTTAGAAATAATAGCTCTTGATTCATAACGATAGGTAGAATTTTCACCGTTATCGTTTAGTAAACAGATTTCTTTTCTTGGAGTGGAAACAAAACGTAGTCCTGCTTTTTCATCATTATTTTCGTCACAATTTGTAACTTTCACTTCAATTACTAATTCTTTACGAATTATTACATCGTTTCCAACTAATGCTTCAATCAAAATTACAATTCTATCTACTCCTAATTCCTTAGGGTTGTATTGAACTAATCCTGTTTCGGAATTGATGCTTATACCATCAGGTCCACTCATAACTGTATATCGAATTTGAACGTTTTCACGAGCACCTTTGTATTTCGCACCAATCAAATACTCATATTCTTTATCAATACAAGCTTTTCTTTTTGGCTCATTAAAGGTAAGTTCATCTTTTGGAGCTTCATCGCAATTTTTGATTTTAATAGAAACTTGTTTCACAGTAGTAGCTTCTGGTTTTCCTTCAACAGATACACGAACTCCAAAAGAAACTGTAGTACTGTTTGTTGTTGCCGATATGTTCCATTCTAACAAACCACTTTGAGAAATTGTCATACCTTCAGGAGCATTAAGCAATTCGTATCTAAATTGTGAAGCATCTGTGTTTTTCAAAGTAGACTTAAATTCTATACGAAGTTCTTTTCCTCTACAAACACTTTCAGGAATTTTTCCTTCAAGATTAATTTTAGAAGATTCCTCGTTGTTTGACTTAACAACAGTAACTTTACTTCTAAGGCTTTCAACACCTGCTTGATCTACTGACTTCACAAAAAAAGTATACGTACCCGGAGTAAGATTTTCTACAGTATAGTAGTATTTTTCTTTACTTTGACGAGTTACTTTTCCAATTTTAGAGAATAATGCCAAATCCTCAGTTTGCCCAGTAGCTTGATAAATACTATACTCTACTGCATCTGTGTCCATATCATCAATAATAAACCACAATTCCACTTTAAGTGGGTTTTGTGTTTTAATGGTATGTCCTATATTCACTGGAGGAGTTAAAGCGAATACGCTACTTGCTCCTAATATTGCAATTACTGCTATGAGTAATGCTTTTTGAATGTTTTGTACAATCGGTTTCATTGTTGTACCTTTCTAAATCTATAATAAAAATAAAGTGATTGCTTGTTTAAAGGAATAACACAACATTTTTAAAAACGATACAAACACATTCAAAGAATATATTGAATCTTGTTTAATGTTAAAGGAATCAAGATAAGCTTTTTCGTTTTTTACGTAAACTAAAGTAAAGGCTTGTTTTTAAAATTCGTAGCTTTCTTTTTATTCTTCTAAATAAGAATAACAGTATTTTTGCAAACGAAAACTTTACTAAGGTAGAATTACCTTTTAATATAGATTGGATTTTTATTTGTGTATCCGGTGTGATTTCTGGAGAGAACTCTGCTCCTGTGGTTCCTGTTGAAGAAATCTCTTCTAATCGAGATTCTATTTTTTTGGAAAGTTCTTCTAATTGGGGGGTATCGACTGGGTTGTAATGTAGCAATAAACGTAGATGTTCAAAAAGTAATGCTGCATTTTGAATATCTCGAATTGAAGGGTCGTGTTCTAACAAATCTAAATATTCTCTCGATATTTCTTTTAGTTCCTCAATTCTTTCTGTTGGTAAACAAAATATTTCATTTGGGTCTAAATCATCAATTTGAATAAATACTTCCGTAATTTTTTCTATTTCTTTTCCATACATTTCTTCAGTATGTAGAGCAAGTTTTTCTCCAACTGCTCTTCCTTGTCGAGAAAGCAACTGAATTTGTGCTTGTAACTTCGAACGCAACATCGAACTTGATGCATTATTCAATTGATGTTCTAAGTCTTGAATAGAATTATGTATTGAACGAAGCTTCAATGCTTCTTCGGTACTTGAAGTATACATCAATGATGATAGATCGGTTTCATTATTCGGATGATTAACATCACCAATTTTAACACAATGTATTGTGATACTATCTCCTAAAAGCTCTCCTATTTTTGCAGTATCAATATGTGCAGCACCGTCGGTAATTACCAAGATTTCTGCTTCTCCAATATTGCTTTGACTATTGATATCGTCAATGGCAGTAAGAATAGCTTTTTCTAAAGCAGTTCCTCTACCGATTGCATCAATTCTCATTATATGCGTAACTAGTTGTTCATACGTTGGCAAATCTATAGCCGTTTGCAGTGTTCCAATTTCTTTATCAAACGTCCGAAAGAATACTGTTCCTAATTCTTTTTTATTTTCATTGAGATAGACATAACAAATTGCTTTTGCTAAATGAATTCGCCAATGTGCTCTCATTGATGCAGAAGTATCGAAAAGAATGTATACTTTTTGTTTACGTTGATCCGGTGCAAAAGAATCTGATTCCTTTTGATACTTAAAATTTTTTGGAATCTTAGGTTTAGGCAACCAAAGTGAACGTTCTGCAAGTTTTTGGTAAAATACTTGTTCCGGTAATAAGAATTGATGTGGATAAATTCTTACAATATCTCTATAACTACTTATTAGATTCGACTCATATTCGTCGGACGTATGAATTTTCGGAATATGTTGATGTTCTGGCTTTGGGTCTTCTGTAGTAGGGCTTCCCCATATAATTGGAGCTAATCTTTTAGAAATTGTATGTTCTTTATCTAAAATTACCCTTGCAATTTCATATATTGTTGTAAAATTATCGGGTAATTTATGCTCTAAGGTATCGAAAAAACCAAATTCTTCCATCATCGATAGTAGATCTATTCCTCTTGATTGTATTGACATTTTCTCTACCTTAATTCAATTTGTATATATTTTGGACACTTCTTTAAAGCTATTATTTCTTGTTTCGATTGAAGTTTTACACCTTAAATTTACAAAATTAGTTCTTAATCTCAATACAGAATTATCGAATAGTTGGGATTATTTTCAAGTTCATGTGTTATTGTTATATAACCTAAGGGAATGACAGATTTAGAATTACTTTCAGACAAAGAACTTTTTGATCTATTACACAGTCCTGACAAGGCAGTGCGTGAACGTGTGTTTACGATGATTTACTCTAAATTTGGACCGAGAATTCGGGAGTATTGCTTACGTTCTTTCTCGTTTGACAACTTAGGAGAAGATGCTTTTCAAGATACAATGGTTCGGTTTTATGAAACTATTGATGAGTATGAAGAGATAACAAATATTCCTGCATTTTTAATAAAAATAGCAAGGAACCTCATACTCAACATCAAAAGACGAGATAAATTTGTTGAGTATTCCAGTGAAAATATCGAAAACAATGCCTATTACGAAGAATCAGATTCAGAGTCATTAGATGACAATGAATTGTTTCTCCAGAAAAAAATTGCAATTGCTATGAAACAATTATCAAGTGATTTACGAGAACCACTTCAGTTAAAATTATACGCTGAACTTTCATACGAAGAAATTGCTGAAGAACTTGGTACTACTGTACCATCCATTAGAAATAGAATTATGAGAGCGAAAATGAAATTACGAATATTTTTAACTCCTTATATTTAAAAAAAGAATTATACAATGAACGAATCGTTAACACCACAAGAATTACTTTATATGTATCTCGATGGAGAATGTACTCCTGAACAGGTAGATGTACTCTTTGGTGCATTAGCAAAAGACCCTGCACTTCAAACAGAATTCGACGAAGCTTTCGCAGTACAAAAAGCTTTGGAAGAAGACACCTCAAAAACGGGTATTCCATTCCAAACAACTCAATCTATTTTTCAAAGAGCTGGAGTAAGTTTTATTCCTTCTTCGGAAATAGCAAGTTCTGTTACTATTGCTAGTACTGAAATTGTTAAAAATTCACTTTTACAAACTATAGTTTCCTTTATAAATTCTAACTATATTGCTATTAGTATTTCAACACTACTAACTTTGGTAACTGGTGTAGAATTACAGAAAGACAAAGGAGTTTCCGATAGTAATGCTATCAAAAAAGAGAAGTCTCATTCTAATAACAAGGAAACAAATAACGAAATAACTAAAAGTACTTTTGAAGATTCAAAACCTATTACAAATGAAAATTCTTTAAAGGTTGACACTGATTTACTCTTGAATAAAGAATATGGTATTAGTCAAAAGTTTAGAGAGAGTAAAACAATTCAAAAATTCACTTTCGTTCAACAAAACGACAGTAGAATTTCCGAAAAAGTACTAGATATTCGAATTGATTCTGTTACGCCTGAGATAACTATTCCTTCGGTTTATATTAGTCCTACTCTACGGAATGAATATAAAGAAAATGACAGAGCTGTAGAAGAAAGCATACTACATACGCCAATAAAAAAACAATCGAAGTTTTTGCAATTTTTTCCATTGGAACCGACAATGCTTAGTATTCAACTGAGGTCAATGACCGGTATTTCAAATTTTCCTAATAGGACAAATACAGAAAATCCTCTTAACAATATCGGTACAACAGTATTGATTGCATTGAATAAAAATCATTCTCTGGGATTAGAGATCAGCCAAGAATCATTTGCACACTTTGCTTTAGAAACTCAAAGAATTACTAATTTTACAACCTCACCGTTATTTATTCCTAAAGAAACAATTCTTTGGACTGGTGCAGCGTATCAATATACTCTTGACCCATTAATTGACGTTGGTTCTATTCAACCGTTTGTTCGGACAACTATTGGCGCTTCTGCAATTGGAGGTTTGTCGAAAGTTATTGTTGGAGTTCAAGCTCCAATAGTATCTGGTTTATTTTCTACTCTAGGAATTGAAGGTTCACTGTTTCTTTTGAACAATTCAAGTTCCATAAATACATCTCAAAAAATAAGTGTTTCGTATAGTTTGGGGTGGAGTTTCAGGTAATAGTTATGAAAACAATCAATTTGCTTTTTCCGTTTATATTATTGTTTTGTGTTTTAGGGTGCAAGGATGCTATTGTTACATTCGACAATGAATCTTGTACAGAAAGTATAACTCCAACAAATTTACCTCAACAACAAAATTTTTACACAAAAGATTGGATCTTGTATCAAACAGGTTCAAAATCTACTTTGCAAGAAGCTGATACATCTGTAAAGGTTTCTATTCGTTTTAATGACAGTGGGGTTGGAACAGTAAAAATTGTTGATACTTCCATTAATACTCCAGACACAACAATTTACAACTTCACTTATCGATTCTGTAAAACGAGTTGCAATTGTTCATTACTTCGTTTTTATACGCAGTCTAATACAGTTGGGGTGCACAAAAGTATTGTCGATCAAGTATTCACAATGAAGATGTATTCGTCGGTAAGCATACCAATTAACAATGGTGCAAATGCTATAAACGCATTATTACTAATGGATGAAAAAGAATACACTATGACTTTCAGGTAAACTTACGATTTAAACAATCTATTGATTGTTATAAATAGTTTTTCAAATCGCTGAATAGTGTCAGTACAGAAAAATTCTTTTCCATAAATGGAATGCATAAACCAATAAGCAACATGGTAAGAACTAAACGGGTCGGTTTTATTAAAGTAATACTCTGCTTGGTGTGAAATAGATTCGTATTTGAAATCGAACTCTCTTAAAGCTAAGCGTTTATTTTCAGGATAAGCATCAATACAAAGTTGCATAAATTCGTCGGAAGTCATTAAATCTTCTATTCCTGCTGTAGCTAATTTATTGTCTATAAATTCATTGTAAAAACGAATATTCTTCTTTTTCGTTCCTTCACGAGCTAACAAAATATCCGCTTGTTCTTTTGTAGAACCTATTCCGGTAAACAAAGCAACAAATTCAATGGAATCAGCTGCATCAACTTCTTTGTTCATCAACAATGCTTCATACGTAAGAACTCTATCGATTGAACCAATAGGAGTAATAATAATTGAAGGATTTAGACCTTTTCTGTTATCGGCTTTTACTATTTCGGACATAGTTGTAAGCCATAAAACATCCGAAGGTGATGAAACAAACAACGTATTAGAAGTTGGACTTAAATTTTCTGAAATGTAATGACCTAATGCAGCACGAATTGGAGCAATAGTGATCTCATCTTTTTCTTCAAATGCAGTTGAAAACACTGAACCTTCATCAGTTTCTGTAACAGTTCTAATTGCTTTAAGGTTTTCGTGATCAATCATATACGGCGAATGTGTAGTATAAATTATCTGAAAATCCTTGCTCATTTCTTTAATATACTTTAGTACATCTAACTGTGCATGAGGATGTAAATGAAGAGCTGGCTCATCGAACAATAGAATATACCGATTTTTTTTATCGTTTTGAATTTTTGTAAACCAAATCACAAAAGAAAGAAACCACAAGAACCCTTTACTTCGTTTATTCAGTGGCAAACTTACTCGTTGGCGTTGTGAACGTACACGAATATCTAAGACTTTATCGCTAACTACTTTCCCCATTTTCTGGTTCATAGCGTTTACTGTCTCAATTTTCAAATCAATATCTAAATGTTTGTTCGTAGTCCAATACTGAAATATTTTTTCACTCATTTCATTTGCAAACGCTTCCAAAAGAATTGCAAATTGTTCATATTCAGTAGTTGCAAGCAATTCGTTTATGTCTATATTCGCTAATTCGAACAACGCTTTTGCAGTTTTAACTTTTTCAATATACCCAAGCGGGGGATTCCGTAAATCGTTAATAGATATGCGTCCATCAAGAGTATAATTATTATCATAATACCAAAATTTTGGAAGATATGTTAACAACCATTTTTTTGCAATGTACCCATCAAGTTTATTTGGAGTATCGAAGGCTTCTTTAAAAATATATTGAATATCAATTTTTAGTTTATTGAATTCTTTATCCAAACCTATATCGTCAATTTTTAAAACATCTTCTAAACTTATGGCTTCTTCAATTTCCGATACATTTGTTGGATTAATTTTATAACCAGCCATTCTAAAACGAAGATACGCTTTAAAGTCGCTTGTGAATTCGGTTATATACCCCTTTGCAGCTTTATATTTATACGAAACAGAAAAATTATTCTTCGGCAAAACTCCCCCACCTAATTCTTCTTCTATTTCTTTTAAAAGTGGTGCAGTAATAGTATAAATACACTCGACAGCATCGCTATCTCCCTCACTTTTTTGGAAGCGAACCAAGTCTCTTCGAGGATAATCGTTGTTAATATCGAATTTAAAATCTGAATCCCCACTGAAATAATTCGTTTTTGCTAAGACCTCCAAAAACGAAGTTTTCCCTGTTTCATTTAAACCTATAAGACACGTAGTTCCAATGTCAATAGGGATATGCTGCGGTGTATAAAAACTTTTGTATTTTTTGACAATTACTTCAGATAATACTATCATTCAGGTTGATTGGGATATTTTTGGGTTGTAGGAAACATAATATAGAAAGAGCATATTTTTTGCTCCGTAATACCTAATATACAACAGATTTTGAAATTGAAAAAATTCTTCTTTGATATCATTCAAATAAGACAACTATTTTAACGTATAAAAGCAGATATATTGGATAGTTATTTCTTTCTTTTTCTAAGAATTGATTTAGATGCATTTGAAACATTATTACTTCACTTTCATTTTTTGTTTTGTGCAAATTTTTATATGTGTTGGTAAAGTGTACTCTTTTTCTGATGATCTTCCTATAACAAAAGTATATTTCACTTTTAAACCTGCTTCTGCTGATTCTTTACTAAAATGGAATAATGATTTTCAATCTAGGTTTGAAAGCAATATCAATCCTCTTTCAAATAGAAAATTCGTATTAAAAAGTTTTTTAAGCATTCTACCGATTTCTGTAACAAATATTGCTGACACTTTTTACACTCAACAGCGTGAAAGTTTTTTTATTGAAGATTTAGAAGAACTTCGTGTTGTTCTCCTTGACAAAAAGCTATATTCTTCTGTTGAATACTCTATTTCAAAAACGACTGAATTTGAGCAAGAAGCAGAAGTTATTTTGATTGATAGGTCTACAACGACATTAAAAGGAAGTTTTTACAATGGTGGTGGAATTACTGTTGCTCAGTTTGGAATATACGACCCTGATTTTTCCTTAACGAACCTTTCCCTACAAGCATTATACCGTTATAGAACCGAAAATTCAATAGGGTCAGATTTAGGGTATAGAATTTCTCAAGACAATCTATTCACACTTCCACTAACATTTACTGTCGACGGTTCTATAAACTCCATTAAAACTAAAAACTCTTTTACCCTTTCGAAACCACTTTATAACAAATACCAACGTTGGAGTGGTGGGCTGAAATATGAAAATGAGAGTGGATCTGATTTCTTTTTTAATGATAGAACTCCAATTCTAAGCCCTGTATCCTTGCAAAGAACAACAGTATGGGGAACTTGGAACTATCCTGAAAACGATCAATTTTTAGTGACAATTCTCTATAGCAATGAAAACATTAATCGTGGAAATAGCGTATATACACAAGCCTTCGACAATACTTCTAGATTACTTTTTGGTGTATCATCTCTCAAAAAAAACCTTCTTTCTACTTCAGTTGTTCATAAAAGTTTACAAACGGTTGTAACAGAAGGTGGGTGGGGAACTGCAATTTTAGGAAGAGTATTTGCTCCAAACAATAAATCTGTAAACTATATTGGTGGTCAGGCAGAACGAACAATTGTTAAAAAAGGGTTGTATATAAATGCAACAGTTTCTGCAGGGAGTGGATTCGACCCTCAAGCAATTGCTGCTTATACCTATCAAGATTTCTTTGGCTTATTGTATGGTGCACTTTCGGAAGATATTCTCATTGTTTCGAGAATTCACCAACAAAAAGTTTGGAATTGGCAATCACAATTTCGACAATTAATTTTAGACAATGAATCTGGTTTGCGCGGGTACCAAGCAAATAACTTGATTGGTGAGAATAGAGCTATCCTTAATCTTGAACTTCGATATATACCCTCATTTTCCTTTGGATTTGTAAAAGCAAATCCTACAGTTTTTTTTGATGGTGGAACAGTTTTTAATGCTGTTGTAGCCGATGCAAAATTTCATCATTCTATAGGTGTAGGTCTTCGATTTTTCTCAACTACTGAGTCTTCAGAAAAATCACTTTTTAGAATAGATGGTATTTACAATACTCTCACAAATTCATTTGGTTTGCAATTTTCTGTGGACGATTTATTCCGTTTCCCTACTGCCTCTGTTCGTTTGCCAACAGTTTACGGCTTAGATATAGATTTAGAATAATATGGAACTATTACCCGTTACTCTTGCAGACTGCTTTACATCTTTAAATCCTGAAGAAGATCCTCGTTTTTGTGATATTGTTGTTTCTACAAATTCTACAAATATTCAACACAAATTTGTTATTCTTGGGTGTCCACAAGATATTGGCGTTCAAAGAAATAGCGGAAGAATAGGGGCAGCACAAGCACCTTTTGAAATTCGGAAGCAATTCTATAAGTTAACACCACAGCTTAAAAGTTATAGTTCAGTAAAACTTACAAATTCAATTGTAGATATTGGAAATATTAACGTTGAGTCTGGAAATTTAGAGCTGATTCACGATACTACGACTGCTACTATTAGAAATACTATTTCAAATGGAAATATCCCAATACTTCTTGGAGGTGGTCACGATTGTGCTTTTGCAAGTGGAAGAGCCATATTGGAAGAAGCGAAAAAGCAGAACAAAACTGTTTCTATACTTAATATTGACGCTCATTTAGACGTACGACATCTTATTAATGGAAAAGCTCATTCAGGCAGTCCATTCCGACAATTATTGGAATTGTATCCTAATCATATATCCCATTTTATAGAATTTGGAATTCAGGATTTTGCATTTGCTCAAAAGCATATAGACTACTTAGAAAACTCCTCAGTTCCAACTACGGTTCAGTATTATGAGACAATTCAACAAATTGGGTTAAAAAACTCTTTAGAACAATTGATAGAAACAATAACGAACGCTCAATCTGATTGGATTCACCTTTCATTAGATATCGACGCAGTGCAAAGTTCGTATGCACCTGGTGTAAGTGCACCAGCAGTTGTTGGCTTTACTCCTCAAGAATTACGAATAATAATCAAACAAATATGTCTAACAAAAAAAGTTCGATTAGTAGATATCGTAGAAGTAAACCCTACATTTGATATCGATAATCGAACTTCAAAACTTGCAGCAAATGCTATTGCTACCGTTATAACTGAAAAGACTACTGCATTTGAATAGGAGGCGGTGCTTGCATTACAGTTCCACACGATTTACAAGTTTTATTTTCTTCAGAACTATAAAATTTACTGAAAATTATAGGCATTTGAGTAACGATATTCGTTAACGGCACATATTCTTCATAGAGTTTTTCGTTGCAGTTTTCACAGAACCATAAGAAACCATCTAATTCTCCATCCTTACGTTTGCGTTCCATCACCAACCCAACAGTATTTGCTTTTCGTTGTGGTGAGTGAGGAACCCTAGGAGGTAAAAGAAATATATCGCCTTCGTTAATCTCAACAGTTCTCATTTTTCCATTATCGACAATTTTTACTTCAATTTTGCCTTCTAATTGATAAAAGAACTCTTCTCCTTCGTTAAAATGATAATCTTTCCGAGAATTAGGTCCGCCCACAACCATAACAATAAATTCAGTGTCTTCGTAAACAGTTGCATTCCCTACAGGAGGTTTTAGCAAATGTCTATTATCATCAATCCACTTTTTAAAATTAATAGGATTTAGAATAGCCATACTACCTTTCGATGATTAATATATGTATACATTTTGTTAAATTGCATTTTTCTGTTGAAATTTCCAAATTCTTCGGCACTGTATACGTTAAAAAAGCATGACTCCTTTACGTTTGTTTTTTATACTCATCTTTCTAACCCTTGTAGCTTTAGCAGGTACATATAAATATGTGCAAGATGTTACTCGTGAGAGCCTACCAACTTTAGAACAACTTGAAAATCCGAAACAAGAACTTGCTACAAGTATTCTTAGTAGCGACGGGGAGCTATTGGATCACTTTTTTATAAAAAGAAGAACATATATTTCCTACGATAGCATACCCAAAGATTTTGTGAATGCATTAGTTGCAACCGAAGATCGCAAATTCTTTCAACACTGGGGTGTTCACCTAATGAGGATAGTAAAAGCATTTGTAAAAAATGCAATTAGTTTACGATTAAAAGAGGGTGCATCTACCGTTACTCAACAACTTGCCCGAAACCTTTATTTTAATCGAGAAGTTTCATTAGGGAGAAAAATTAAAGAAGCAATTACTGCTGTTTTGATTGAACAAACCTACACGAAAGAAGAAATTATTGAAATGTATGCAAATACTGTTTACTTTGGCAGAGGTGCGTACGGTATACAGATTGCTGCACAAATTTACTTTAATAAATCTGCTATGGATTTACGCACTTCTGAATGTGCATATTTAGTAGGTTTATTGAAAGGTCCTGAAATTTATAATGCTATCAATCACTATGAGGCTGCAATCGACAGAAGGAATATTGTTCTTTCTTTAATGCTGGAAAATGATATTATATCTGCTTCTGAATATGAAATTGCGTCCGAAGAACCAATTGTTTTAGGTTCTTCTAAAAATTTGAAAATCAAACGTTTCGATCAAGCTCCTCATTTTGTAGAAATGATTCGTTTGTCGCTAAGTAAGGACGATCGATTAGGAGAATACGATCTTTACCGTGATGGTTTAACAATAACAAGCACCTTAAATTCTATTGTCCAAACGCACGCTCAAAGTGCTGTTCGTGAACATTTAGAAAGTTTTCAAAAACAATTCGATGCTTCTTGGTCATGGTCAAGAAATAAAAAATTACTTGCAATATTTGTAGACAAAGCTATTAAAGGCAGAGAAGAATACATTGTTGCTCCAAAAGACAACAAAGATAAAGTGTACAGATTTTTTCAAACACACGAACCATTTATTGATTCAGTAAAAAGAGCAGCAACAACAGTCCAAGTTGGGTTTGTTGCACTCGATGCAAAGACAGGTGGAATTATTGCAATGGTAGGGGCGTCTCCACAGACGAAAGTTTATGGTACAGATATACGTTATTCCCTGAATCACGTAACGCAAATTCAACGTCAACCGGGGTCATCGTTTAAACCATTTGTTTATGCATCTGCTCTAGAAAATGGAATGTCTCCTTCCTCTCTAATTGGTGTTGGACCTTACACGTGGACATCGCCTTCGGGGGTGTCGTGGAGTCCGAAAGGAACATTAGGAGATGGTGGCATGGTTCCTCTTTCAACAGCACTCAAATACTCAGTCAATACTGCAGCTGCTCGTTTGATTATTGAAAAAACAAGTCCTTCACAAGTTATAGCATTAGTGAAGAAAATGGGAATTACTTCCAAATTAGATAATTACCCACCAATTGCTTTAGGTTCTGAAGAAGTTATACCTTTGGAATTAGCGGGGGCATATTCTACTTTCTTAAATAACGGATATTTTTTTAAACCTGAGTTCATTGAACGTGTCGATAATCGTTATGGCAAATCGATTGTTTACCATAAATTACCCGTTTCTGTAAAAGAAGTTGTGAGCCGAAAAATTGCTCAGGATATGACAATTATGATGACAGGCGTAGTTAATAGTGGAACTGCTACAAGTGTTCGACGTTGGTATAAATACGATGCTGCTGGAAAAACTGGAACTACAAATTCGTATGCCGATGCATGGTTTGCTGGGTATACTCCACAAATTGTTGCAGTAGTTTGGGTTGGCTTCGACGACCCAAGAGTGAAGTTTACAGGCTGGTATGCACAAGGTGGTAAGGCTGCAGCACCAATTTGGGGTAGATTTATGGGCAAGGTATATAGTGATCCTCGTTTACCGTATAAACAAACCAAATTTACAGTCGATAGAAGCAAAATAGATACTTCAAAATCTCTACGTGAATTTAATGAAAATGAGGATATCCCATTTGATACCAAATCTGAAGAGGCAACCAAAACCAATGATGAGATGTTACCTCCTGAACCTCCCAAAGAAAAGAATCAGGATACTCCTAAAGAAGTAGCTCCAGCAAAAGATCCAATAGATAAACCAAGAAATTCTGAAGTGAAACCATCGTCAACAGCATTTCCACCGAAGCGAAAATTTCCACCATTAAATTAATTTGCAAAAATAGCAATGAACTCTTTTCAATTTACAGATTCTTCCTCTATTCCAGTGGGAACATTTTACTGCATTGGTAGAAACTATGCTGCTCATGCTAAAGAAATGAATGCTGTTGTTGAAGAACAACCTCTCATTTTTTTAAAACCTCCTACTGCTTTTTGTGAATCAAATTCAATTGTTACTATGCCGTCGGTATCTAAGGATATGCATTTTGAAGGAGAAATTGTAGTTATAATAGCAAAAGATGCCTTTCAAATTTCTCCTGAAGAAGTTGGTGATTATATTGCAGGTATTGGAGTTGGTTTCGATTTAACCCTTCGAGATATTCAATCAATTGCAAAAACAAAAGGTCATCCTTGGGCAGTAGCGAAGGGGTTTCGCCATTCCGCACCTATTTCAAGTATTATACCCTATTCACCTTCAGTAAACTTAGACAATCTCTCTTTTTCTGTGCAACTGAATGGAGATAATCGCCAAAATGGAAATACTTCCCAAATGGAAAGAAGCATAAAAGAACTAATCGTGTATGTATCTTCTATCTTTGAATTACAACGTGGTGATTGTATCTTTACAGGAACTCCAGAAGGGGTTGGATCTGTTTCAAAAGGGAATACACTTTCTATTAGTTTTAAAGAATTTGATATTCAACTTCAAATTACAATAGATAAAAATTGAACACGTTACAAGAAAAAATTTTCATTATAACTCTCTAACTACAAATTATGGATAAACCAACAAGTATTGATCCGCACGACTACGAAGTTCTTATTAGAAGATATGATAATGGAGCGAACTATGCTTCGTATTGCCCACAGTTGGCACACATGATTAAAGGCACTGAACACGAAGAAGTAGAAAACTTAATGAAAGAGTATGTTCTTTCGTATATCGCTTCCTTACCAACAGAACAACCTGAACAAAAAGCATAATTACGTGTATATATTTACTCGTACAAAGGAACATTTGTTTGTAGTACTTGGTATTCTGCTTTCATTTATACCATTAGTCTATTCATTTGCATTACCAATACTAACTTTGTATACTGGCTTGCTCTTGTTAGTCTTTTCAAATGCCTTTACTGCTTCTTATTTTAGGATTAGACAAAAACTAGGTTCGGTTTTGTTAGGCTCGTTATTTGTAATTACTGCATTTTTAGAAATATTTCTACCCAGTAATTTTTTATTCCTTTCTGTTGTTCTCTATTTTTTATCCATTGAAATTACAATCCGAACTATTTGCTTTGAGTTTATGGTCCGAAAAGGATTTCGAAAAACCATTCCACTTATTTTTGTAAATGTTCTATATGGTTGTTGTAGCTTACTGTACTTTGTTCAGTTTTTTGAACTAACTATTTTACCGATACTTTTACTTAGTTTTTCAATGACCTTTTCATCTGTGATTCTTGTCAAAAATAGTAGCCTTTTATGGCAGTTGCTGTTGGCTTTTATTACAACCATTTGTATGTTTAGTTATGAGTTTCATAAATTACTTACAATCATACTGTTGATGCTTATTGTTTGACCCTTTAATTGAAACTCTATGTCCGATACTATACTTCAAAGGTTACTTTCTCGATGGTGGATTCGTATAATTGCTTTTATTTTTTTAACAGCAATCACAACCTTTGTACTTTTAATGTCTGGTCTTTCTGTGGAAGAAAACGTTTTAGTTTATGGCGTTCTACTTTCCATATCATTCTTAATTGAATCGATGCGTCAAGGAGGATCACCGTCGACTTTAGGTTTCCATTGGAGTCGGTTTACCTTACAAGAATTTCTCTTCGGTGTTGCGATTTCATTAGGTTCTTTATGTTTACTTGCTGTAATTGGTATTTTGGCAGGTGCAACCATAGGGAAAACTTTGTACAACGATGGATTTGTTAGCTTCATAGTTGTCTCATCAATTATAGTACTTTTTGCAATTGGTGAAGAATTTATTTTTCGTGGAATCATTTTTCAATCACTTATTGAACGTTTTAACCCAACTGTTGTAACTATAATCAGCTCTGTTTTATTTGCAAGTGCTCATTTGTTAAATCCAAATATTTCCATTATTGGTTTTATAAATATTTTTTTAGCGAACCTTTTACTTTGTACCTTATACTTAAGAACAACTTCACTTATTGCACCCATAACCTATCATGCAGTTTGGAATTGGGGGCAACACGTTTTACTTGGTTCTCCAATAAGTGGTTTACACTTTGGAATTTCCATTTATAAAGTCGATTTTTCTGCTACTCCAAGTTCTATTCAATGGTTGTTTGCTGATTCTTTTGGCGTTGAACAAGGAATTCTTACAACTATATTTTTAATTGTGTCCATTCTTCTTTCCAACTATTATTTGAAACAATCTCCGTATATTGCAGCGAAATTATTCCATCGTCAAATCGAGGAATCTAAACTACAATCTGTTTCAATCAATGGGTAAACAACCTCTTTCGAGATATTTACTGTTAGTGTTCGTTGGTTGCTGGCTTGGTGGTGTATTTGATGGAATGGATTCTACCCTTATGACTGTTGTGATGCCGGTTGCAATCAAAGACCTTATCGGTAGTTCCGATAAATCTGCAATTTCACAAGTCGGAGCAATTGTAACAGCAGTTTTTTTATTTGGCTGGACCATTGGTGGGATGTTCTTTGGTTTGCTTGGCGATAAAATAGGCAGAGTAAAATCGATGATCATTTCAATTATACTCTATGCAGTTTTTACAGGTTTAGCAGGTTTTTCACAAGATTCATATCAATTGGCAGCTTGTCGGTTTTTAACAGGTTTGGGAATTGGTGGTGAATTAGTTAGCATAACCACATACTTAGCAGAAGTTTGGCCTGAACGAAGTAGAGCTGTAGCAATTGGGATTTTACTTACTTCCTATCAAGCAGGTGTTTTTGTTGCAGGGCTTGTTACTTATGTTGTAGCCGATTGGCGGTCGGTATTTTTTATTGGTGCAGCACCTGCAGTTCTAGCGTTGTTTTTACGTATATCGTTAAAGGAATCAGATTCTTGGCTTCATTCAAAAAAACAATTAGGGACTTCATCGACTGAATACACTTTAGTAAAAGAATTATTTTCTAAACAATACCGATACGATGCAATTCGTGGTGCTTTAATTTTTTGTGGTTTGTTAATAGGGTATTGGGCATCACTGTCTTGGATTCCGACTTGGATACAATCCTTATTTCCTACTTCTTACCCAGCTACAACTGAACGAAGTGTTGCTACAATGGTTCAAGGAATATTTGCTGTTTTTGGTTGTGCTTCAGCAGGGTATATTGCACAAAGAATTGGCAGAAGAAAATCGATATTGTTTGGGTTTTTAGGTTGTTTCCTGGCTTCTGTCCTGTTGTTTATGACCAATGAAACATTTACACCAATTGTATTTGTTGAATGTGGAATACTCGGTTATTTTATTGGTTTAGGTCAAGCTACTGTCTATATTTATTTACCCGAACTTTTCCCAACAAGAATTCGTGCCACTGGAACAGGGTTCGGCTTAAATGCAGGTAGAGTTACTACTATAATTGCAGTATTTATGTTGCCTTATACAGTAACATTCTTTGGGAATTATCAAACAGCAGCAACTATATTTTCTATCTCCTATTTGCTCAGTGCAGCAGTATCGTTTTTTGCAACTGAAACTAATGGCAAACCACTTCCTACGTAAAAATTACTTGTATAAATTTCCCTATTTGACATTTCCAGCCGTTCGTTCACCAATTTCAACAATAAATAATACAGAAAAAACGTTTTTGAATAAGACATTAAATTTTTTAACCACCCTATTTTGCAGAGAACACAATGGAAGGTAACTTTTCAACCAGAGTGCACGAAGTAATTCGTCTGAGTCGCGAAGAAGCTATGCGTCTTGGTCACGACTACATCGGCACCGAACACCTCCTTTTAGGTATCATTTCTGAGGGTGAAGGCAGTGCCATTAAGATATTAACAAACCTTGGGACCGACATAACAAAACTTCGTAAATCTATCGAAGAAAGTGTTGGCGTTTCAAGTGGGTCCTTAACTATTGGTAACATTCCTTTGACTAAACAAGCCGAAAAAGTCCTTAAAATCACCTATTTGGAAGCTAAACTTTATAAATCGAAAGTCATTGGTACTGAACATCTTCTTTTATCACTTTTACGTGATGAAGATAATGTTGCTGCCCAAATTCTTTCACAATTTTCTGTTAATTACGAAAACATTCGTCGAGAATTAGAAAACATTTCAAGTGGTCGACCTACATCTCCACCTAAAAAAGATGCAACAGGAAAACCTCCATCAGGAACTTCTGCGAAATCTGTTCCTGATAGAATGAAAACTCCTGTCTTAGATAATTTTGGACGTGATCTTACAAAACTTGCTGTAGAAGGAAAGTTAGACCCCGTTGTAGGTAGAGAAAAAGAAATTGAACGTGTTGCTCAAATTCTTTCACGTAGAAAGAAAAACAATCCTGTTCTCATTGGAGAACCGGGTGTGGGTAAAACAGCAATAGTCGAAGGTCTTGCCTTAAAAATTATCGAAAAGAAAGTATCGCGAGTTTTATTCGATAAAAGAATTATAACTCTCGATTTGGCTTCAATTGTTGCTGGCACAAAATACCGTGGTCAATTCGAAGAACGAATGAAAGCAATAATGAACGAATTGGAAAAAGCTCACGATGTGATTATTTTTATTGATGAACTTCATACTATTGTTGGCGCAGGTGGTGCATCTGGTTCTTTAGATGCCTCTAATATGTTTAAACCAGCTTTGTCGCGTGGTGAAATTCAATGTATTGGTGCTACAACAGTTGATGAATACCGTCAGTATATTGAAAAAGATGGGGCTTTAGAACGTCGTTTCCAAAAAATTATCGTTGAACCACCTTCTTCTGAAGATACGTATCAAATTCTCATTAACGTTAAAGACCGCTATGAAGCTCACCATAATGTAAGTTATAGTGCAGCAGCAGTAAAAGCTTGTGTCGATTTGGCGGAACGCTATATTACCGATAGATTTTTCCCTGACAAAGCACTTGATGTTTTAGATGAAGCAGGAGCAAGAGTCCACTTGGCAAATATAGTAGTACCTAAAATTATCGTTGAATTAGAAGAAAAAATTGAAGCGACGAAAATTCAGAAAAATTTGGTTGTTAAACAACAAAATTTCGAAGAAGCTGCTCGACTTCGTGATTTAGAGAAAAAACTTCAACTTGAATTAGAACAATCCAAAGAAACTTGGGAATTAGAATCTCAAAGCACTATTTCTCCAGTAACTGAAGACGATGTTTCCGATATAGTTGCTATGATGACTGGCATCCCAGTAAATAAAATTGCTGAAAGTGAAACAGTAAAATTACTTAATATGGCTGAAGAGTTGAAAAAACAAATCATTGGTCAAGACGAAGCAATTATTCAGTTAACTCGAGCAATTCGTCGTGCCAGAGCTGGGATTAAAGATCCGGGCCGTCCAATAGGTTCATTTATGTTCTTAGGACAAACAGGAGTTGGCAAAACAGAACTTGCAAAAGCACTTGCTCGATATATGTTCAATTCCGAAGATGCTCTTATCCGTGTTGATATGAGTGAGTATATGGAAAAATTTTCTGTTTCTCGTTTGGTTGGGGCTCCTCCGGGTTATGTTGGTTATGAAGAAGGTGGGCAAATTACCGAAAAAGTTCGCCGTAAACCTTACAGCATTATTCTTCTTGATGAAATTGAAAAAGCTCATCCTGATGTCTTTAATATTTTACTTCAGGTTTTTGACGATGGTGTATTGACAGATGGACTTGGACGAAAAGTTGATTTCAAAAATACTATCATTATTATGACTTCCAATGTTGGAGTTCGTGATATTAAAGCTGGTGGTAAAATTGGATTTAGTTCCGATGTTGTTGATGACCAATATGAACACATGAAAAACACTGTTGAAGAATCGATGAAACGGTTATTCAACCCAGAATTTCTTAATCGTATTGACGACTATATTGTTTTCCGACCACTTTCAAAAGAACACATTTCGGAAATAATCGACATTCAAATGCAACGGTTATTACACCGTTTGAAACAAAAAGGAACCATTGTAGAATTAACCGACACGGCTAAAGAATTTCTTGCTGAAAAAGGGTTTGACGAAAAATATGGTGCCAGACCACTCAGAAGAGCATTACAAAAATACGTTGAAGATATTCTTGCAGAAAAAGTGCTTCGTGGCGATGTTCCAGATTTTTCAAAAGTAACCTTACGTGTGAACGAGGCTAAGAACGATTTAGAAGTTGAATCTATAGAAGCTTTAGAAGTTCCTATTCCTTCAACAGAAATCAACGAAACAACAAAAGAATAACAACCTACTTCCTTTCAATAGAAAAGCCCTCATTTGCAGGGCTTTTTTTGTTTAAGGCGAAGACTGTTTGAGAATTTGATCCATATTAAGCAGCGGGATAGTACCGCCTGTAACCAAGGGAAGACGTCCGTCCCATTTTTTAATCGATTGATATTGAATGAGTGTTTGAGTAATTGAATTTGCTACTGATTTATTCGCTGTGGCTTCAGCTTCTGCTCGGATTCGCACAGATTCTGCTTCACCTTTTGCAGTTGCAATTTTTTTCGATGCTTCCGCTTCGGCTTCTTTAACTTCATTTTCACGTTGTTGAGCACGTTGGGAAGCTTCGATTTTTAAATTTATTGCTGATACTACCACAGATGGTAATCGAAATTCGCCAACAGAATAAACTCTTTCAACGACTATACCAAATGGACGGACTTGCTTTGCAACATTTTCGGTTGCCTTGTCTACCAAAAGTTGGCGTCCTTTTCCATAAACACTTTCTATTGTCATTTGAGAAGCAAGATTGTTTAAAACATCAATAACCATATTTCGTAAATAAATACTGGTAATTTCATCAATGCCTCTTCTATATTTTTGGAAAAGTATTGGGATTGAGTCTGCAACAAGATAGTAACTTATACCAATATCAGCACGAGCAGTTAAACCTTCTACTGTTTGGAATGTTATTTCATCTTTTCCTTCCCAAACGACGTTCTGTTGAAACGTTGGAAATTTATAAATTTCTTGTGTCATTGGCCAAAAAAAATATCTTCCTACGCCCAGTGGCTGTGCGTCAACTCCTGTAGAAGAACCCATCAAATAAACCTTTATACCTCTGTACCCTGCGGGTACCGTAGTACAAGAATTTATTGAAATAATTAAAAACAATAGTACTAATAAAAATTGAAAACGCATTATAGAACTCCTTAATAATAATGAAGAAATAGTTTCATAGACATAACAATAATACATTAATATAAACAATTTATTTTCCGTAAAATTCCAAACACTTTATATTATCATAGTATTACTACTAAAAAGCATACAACGAAGTAACATTTTTGAATTGTCTCGTTGCAACTTTGGCACTTGTTTCTGAAGTAGAAACCCAGTATGTTTTTATCTACTTATTGTATAATTTGTCTGTGAAACAGCTCTCACTAAGCCCTCAATAATGGGGGCTTACTACAAATTTACGACTATAAGGAATTTTTTCTTATATTGCAGTGTTATAACTTCACGAATTATTCATAAAGAACTTTATAATTAAGAGAAAATGAAACTACTCACAACCTTAATGCTTTGTACTATTCTTGCTTTAACATTTGTAATACCTGCAAAAGCACAAAATTCAATCTTAGATATTTCGGAATTACTGTTGGAAAACACAACGTATTCTATGAATATGACCAACCCTTGGGGGTTTACCTTTATTGCCGACGATGAAATTGTCTACACGGAAAAAGTTTTGGGGACAGTTTGGAAACTTAACCTAACAACGAAACAACGTAATCAAATTACTGGTGGTCCAGTATCATTGAATATTGGGCAAGGAGGGCTATTAGATGTAGTTGCACATCCTAATTTTGAAGTAAATGGTTATATCTATTTTACGTATGCAAAATCTGAAGGATCAGCCCAAACTACTGCTATGGGTCGTGGAAAACTTGTCGGGAACACCATACAAAATTATACAGAATTGTTTCGTGCATTACCTACTTTCAACAGTGGTCAACATTTTGGTAGTAAATTAGTGTTTGACAATGATGGGTATTTATTTATGAGCGTTGGTGATCGTGGAACTGGTTCGAACGCTCAAATACTAACTAATTATTCAGGAAAAGTTCTCCGGTTTAACGATGACGGAACAATTCCAAACGATAACCCATTTGTAGCACAACAAGGTGCAAAAGGCGAAATATATTCTTATGGTCACCGTAATATTCAAGGAATGGCTCTCAACCCAATTACAGGAATTGTCTGGGCTCATGAACACGGTCCACAAGGTGGAGATGAATTGAATATCGTAAAAAAAGGTGCAAATTTTGGCTGGCCCCTTGCAACATTTGGAGAACAATATGGTGGTGGTGAGATTTCTCCTGATACTTCCTTACC